>Ga0207878_100211_pt1 | contig 38387 bp, 32 predicted proteins | sample LinPmetageLP41_FD_184053 | JGI IMG/M metagenome (GOLD analysis project Ga0207878, IMG submission 184053) | Marine viral communities from the Pacific Ocean - LP-41 (SPAdes) | ecosystem: Environmental > Aquatic > Marine > Oceanic | place: Pacific Ocean | collected 2010-08-27 | reverse complement strand
AGAACCTGCGTCACGCGATGCAGATCTCCGACGGCGACTGGTCGATCCTGTGGAGCAGCGGTCTTTCCATCGGGCTGTGGGCGGTGGCGATCATCGGTCTGCTGCTGCCGGTGATCGTGGGACCGATTCTGCGTCGCCGCATGCAGGCGGCCAAGGCGAAGGTCGGCTGAATCGCGCAGTGACATGATTCATGCCCCGCACGGTGAATCCGGCGGGGCATTTTTTATTCGGGATCACGTATATTGCCCATCGTTTCCAGACCGTCGTTTCTAGAGACTCTTGAGGCTTCCCGGTTGCTGGAAAGCGATGACGCTGTTATAGTGCCGCTCGCTCGGCAACGTCTTGATGGAACAGGCTTTGTCGACTTCGATCTCATCCATGTCATTGATGAATCGAGCTATGGTGGCCCTTACCGGTCCTCCCGCAATGCTAAGCCGCAAACCCCGCCAGGCCCGGAAGGGAGCAACGGTAGTGGTGGTCGCGTGTGCCGGGATGTGGCTGGTCGGGGCCGCCTCCATTTTGGGCTTCCGATCCTGTTGGTCACCGTCGGTGATCTGATGACTCGAAAGTCGTTGTTTCCTGCCTCGTCACCTTTCTCCTGACCCTGCTAGAATGGCTCGATCATTATCGGATCACCGATGCTGGCGCGTGCGTTTTGATCGTGCCCGTGCCGATTCTTAAAGATCACGTCCAGTCGCGAGCCTATCTGCGAGGAGTACCGCGCCGCATGAGTTATCAGGTTCTGGCCCGTAAGTGGCGCCCGCGCACCTTTCACGAATTGGTTGGTCAGGAGCACGTCAGTCGCGCTCTGGTCAATGCCCTCGACCAAGGGCGGCTGCACCACGCCTATCTATTTACCGGCACTCGCGGTGTCGGCAAGACGACGCTGGCGCGGATTCTGGCCAAGTGCCTCAACTGCGAGCAGGGTGTGACGTCGAAGCCTTGTGGCCAGTGCGAGACCTGTCGCGATATCGATAGCGGTCGCTTCGTCGATCTGATCGAGGTCGATGCCGCGTCGCGCACCAAGGTGGAAGATACTCGCGAGCTGCTGGATAACGTTCAGTACGCGCCGACTCAGGGGCGTTACAAGGTGTACCTCATCGATGAGGTGCATATGCTGTCGACGCACAGCTTCAACGCGCTGCTCAAGACGCTCGAAGAGCCGCCGCCTCACGTCAAGTTCCTGCTGGCCACCACGGATCCGCAAAAGCTGCCGGTGACGGTGCTGTCGCGCTGTCTGCAGTTCACGCTCAAGAATATGCCGCCGGAGCGCGTCGTCGAGCATCTAACGCGGGTCCTCGAGGCCGAGCAGGTTGCCTTCGATCCGCAGGCGCTATGGCTGCTTGGCAAGGCGGCCGATGGGTCGATGCGCGACGCCATGAGCCTGACCGATCAAGCCATTGCCTTCGGGCAGGGTGAGGTGCGCCGGGAAGATGTGGCCGCCATGCTCGGCACGCTGGACCACGCGCATCTGATTGCATTGGCTCAGGCGCTGGCGGATGTCGATGCCGAACGCCTGTTGGCCGAGGTGGCCGCTCTGGCGGAGCAGGGACCGGACTTTGCCAGCGTGCTCGATGAGCTTTCAGGTCTGATGCACCGCCTGGCCATCGCCCAGATGGTCCCCGGGGCGCTGGACAATGGCCATGGCGACCGGGACGAGCTACTGGCGCTGGCCGGCCGATTCAGCGCGGAAGACGTGCAGCTCTATTACCAGATCGCGCTGCAGGGCCGGGGCGATATCGATAACGCTCCGGATACCCGCTCGGCGGTAGAGATGACGCTGCTGCGAATGCTGGCCTTTCGGCCCCAGGGCGTACCGACGCCGCCGCAGACCGATCTGCCCTTGCGTGGCGCTCATCATGGGGGCGCTCAGCAAGGAGAAACCCGGCAAGGGGACCTTCAGCAGGCAAGCGCACCACAGAGCGATGCTCCGCCAAGCAGCGCTGCGCAGGGACAGACTGTGCCGGCGACGTCTGAATCTCAGGACGCCAATGCCGCTTCGCCGGGAGTGGCACCTGAGGTGCCCGTAGCAGCTGAGACGGCAGAACCTGACGTTTCGTCTCCAGATCCTTCCGATGATTTCGCGTCGTCACCGTCTGAGCCGTCCGAGTCGTTGGCTTCAGGTCATGTTGGCGAAGCAGCGGACGATCGTCCACCGTGGTCCACTGATGCCGGGGCGCCCTCGGCCGAGATGGTGTCCGAACAGGCGTCCGACGCTGATGGCAACGATGTCGCTCCGTCAAACCCGAATGAAGATGCTGGTTTCAGCGGAGAGACCGGTTTCAATGACGGCTCTGGTTTCAATGACAGCTCTGGTTTCAATGATGAGCCATACGCCTGGGCGGCTGCGTCGGATGTCGCCCCGGAGACAGCGTCTGAGGAGCCGATGGCCTTCGACGCTACGCCGGACATCGCGGTCACCTCTGAAGTAAAGCCACCGACGCTAGCGCAGCGATATGGTCAGGATGATGCTGCTCAAACAATAACCGATGTGTCTGGGGCTGCGGAATCTGCGTCGGGCGCGGAGCCGGAAATGGCGACTTCGGTGCCGGAAGCTGTGGCAACTGAGGAGGAGAAGGCACCGGAAACCGCCGTCGAAATCCCGTCGGCTTCGCAAGACTCGCCAGCAAGTACCGGACAACTCACGCATGCGCTATGGCTCGAGTGCTTCGACCAGCTCGATATCGGCGGCTTGACGCGCAATCTCGCGGCGCACTGCGTCATCGATAATGACGACGGCAGCGCGCTGAAGATGACATTGGATCCCGGGCAATCGGCGATGCTGTCGGAGCTACATGTCGACCGTATTACCAAGGCGTTAGCGGGAGCCGGTTATGTTCGTCGTCTCGATATCAACGTTGCCGAGCTGGACGGAACGCGCGAAACCGCCAAGGCCAAGCGCGATCGCGAAGCGCGCGAACGCCACGCTCGCGCTGTTGAAGCCTTGCGTATCGACCCGCATATCCAGGAACTGGAGGCGCAGTTTGGCGCCCGACTGATGGAAGAGAGCGTCACCGCCGATCGCGTGTGACGCTGCCAGGTATTTCCAATCTCAAGGTATTCCCAATTTCGAAGGAGTTCGTCATGTTCAAGGGTGGCATGGGCAATCTGATGAAGCAGGCCCAGGAAATGCAGGAAAAGATGCAGGAGGTTCAAGAAGAGATCGCTCAGATGGAGGTATCAGGCGAAGCCGGCGCTGGCATGATCAAGGTCACCATGAACGGTCGCCATGACGTCAGCCGCGTCGAGATTGATCCTTCCCTCATGCAGGAAGACAAGGAGTTGCTGGAAGACCTGCTGGCGGCTGCCGTCAACGATGCGTCACGCAAGGTCGAGACCCAGTCCAAGGCGCGAATGGAAGAAGTCTCCTCCGGGCTCAATCTGCCGCCCGGAATGAAGATGCCGTTCTGATGAGCTTTTCGCCACTGGTCGAGCAATTGCTGGAAAGCCTTCGTGTGCTGCCGGGCGTCGGACCGAAGACGGCGCAACGTATGGCGTTGCACCTGCTGGAGCGGGATCGTGATGGTGGGCGGCGGCTATCGCAGTCGCTGACCCAGGCGATCGAGCAGGTCGGCTATTGCGAACGATGCCGAACGCTGACCGAGGAAACGCTATGTGGCGTTTGCCAGGATCCGCGACGCGATTCGGCATTACTCTGCGTGGTCGAGTCTCCAGCCGACATGCTGGCGATCGAGCAGGCCGGTGGCTATCGCGGTCAATATTTCGTGCTGCATGGCCATCTTTCCCCACTCGACGGCATCGGACCTGACGATATCGGTCTGGATCAGCTGGAATTGCGGCTGTCTCGAGAGACGGTCAGTGAGGTCATTCTGGCGACCAACCCGACCGTGGAGGGAGAAGCCACCGCGCATTACATCGCCGAGCATCTGGTCGGTCGGGAGGGCAAGCTCTCACGGCTGGCCTACGGTGTCCCCATGGGCGGCGAGCTGGAGTATGTCGATGGCGGCACGCTCAGTCGCGCGTTTCAGGGGCGGCAACCGTTCTCCTATGAGTAAGGCGCGAGAGTCAGTCGCGAGAGTCAGTCGCGAGAGTCAGGCGCGACGTCTGCAGTGCCCCTGTTTTACTTCTCGTATCGCTGGGCCGCGTCCATGGCCAAGGAATCTGAATGAGTTTTGACTATTCGCTGTGTTGGGTCGATACCCCGGAAGGGTTGCAGGCCGCCTACGAGGCGCTGGCCACGGCGGATATCGTCGCGCTGGATACCGAATTCTTCCGCGAGACGAGCTTCTTCCCCGTGCCGGCACTGATTCAGCTGACGGCTGGGAAGGTGGTCTATCTCATCGATCCCCAGGCGGTGGCGGTGAGCGACGATTTCCAGCAGCTTCTGAGTGGCGGTCCGCTGAAATTGATCCATGCCTGCAGCGAAGATCTCGACGTGCTGTCGTTATGGGCAGGTGTGACGGTAGCTCCGCTGATTGATACGCAGATTGCCGAATCCTTCCTCGGCGCCGATCCGGCAATGGGATATCGGCGCCTCGTCGCGCAGCGCTGCGGCGTGGATCTGCCCAAGGAGGAGACGCGCTCCAACTGGCTCGAGCGTCCGCTGTCGCCGGCGCAGCTCGACTATGCCGCCCTCGACGTGGTGTTCCTTCCGGTGATCTGGGAGCAGCAGCGCCAGGCGTTGATACAGCTGGGGCGCGAGTGCTGGTTCGAAGAAGAGTGTGCCACGGTGAGCCTGGGACGCAATATCGCCTCCGCTGAGCAGTGGTATGTCCGCCATCGCCAGCTGTGGCGTCTGAAACCGCGTCAGATCGAGGCGTATCGTCAGCTTACGATCTGGCGGGAGGCAGAAGTCCGTCGCCGCGACTTGCCGAGAGGATGGTTGGCCAAGGACAGCCTGTTGTTCGCGATTGCCGAGGCCATGCCGCAGAACCGCTACGAACTGGCGGCCATCGATGGTGTGACGCCAAGTCTGGTCAAGCGTGAAGGGGATGTCCTGCTGGCACGGGTCAAGGCTGCACAGCATCGGGACGAGACCGAGCTCTGCGAACCGCTTCCGGTACCGGCTTCGCCCTCGTTCAAACGTCGCTTCAAGGCATTGAAGCAGGTCGTTCAGACTCATGCCGAGGCACTGGGCGTGGCGCCCGAGCGACTCTCCAATCGGGCGGAAATGGAAGCGGTGGTCACCGCGCATCTCAAGCAGGCGGCATTGCCATTGCCGACCGGGTGGCGCGGCCAGCAGCTGGCGGCCGACTGGGAGCAGGCGCTTGCCGAGCAGGAGGCCGCGTAATGGACGCCTCCCGGATAATTTGCGAGATTTTCAAGAGCTCGCGGCGAGACGAGATGTATCTGTATCTCGACAAGGCCCGAGGCATGGCACCGGTGCCACAGGCGCTGCGCGAACGGTTCGGCACGCCGATTTCGGTCATGACGCTGTTGCTGCGACCCGAACGGCCGCTGGCGCGGGTCGACGTCACCAAGGTGATCGCGTCGATCCGCGAGCAGGGCTTCTATCTGCAGATGCCGCCGGCCAAGGATCCCGAGATGCTGGATCTGTTCACGCCACGCGGAGAGTGATAGTGGCTGAGACATGTTCGTTGCGTGCCTCGAGTGGCAACGCACGAGGAGGATGGCTCTATGCGTGATCGATTCTGGGAGCGCTTTGCTCTTGAAGAGCTGACTCAGCAGGAGTGGGAAGCGCTGTGCGACGGCTGTGGCAAGTGCTGTCTGGTCAAGATGGAAGATGCGGAGACTGGGGATGTCGCCACACTCAACGTGGCGTGTCGCCTGCTGGATATCGGCAGTTGTCGCTGCAGTGACTACACGCATCGCTTCGAGCGGGTGCCAGAGTGCACCCAATTGAGCCTGCAGAATCTGGATGAGTTTCACTGGCTGCCGCACAGCTGCGCCTACCGTCGTCTTGCCGAAGGGCGCAAGCTGGCCAGTTGGCATCCGCTACGCAGCGGTAGTGATCGGCGCATGCACGAACGTCAGATGAGCGTCCGCCATTTCGGCGTCAGCGAGACCGACGTCGATGAAGCCGATTACGAAGAGCATATCATCGACATCATTCCGCTCGATGAACGGCGCTGAGTATCGAGCTCGGCTGCCTTTACCCGCCCCGCATTCTGCATCCCATTCTCTTACTCGCCGAACCCGTCAGACGGCATCGCGCCCCAGCGCCCACAGGATGAAAGCGTCCTGACGGGCATTGTCTCGCCACGCCTTGAATCGTCCTGATGCACCACCATGTCCGGCTGCCATATCGGTGCGCAGCAGTACCGGCCCTCGCGCGCTCTCGAGCTCCGTCATGCGGGCATAGAGTTTGGCCGGCTCCCAGTAAGGTACCCGGGAATCGTGCCAGCTTCCCTGCAGCAGCATGCTGGGATAAGGCTGGGCAGTCAGATTGTCGAGCGGCGAATAGTCGCGAATGCGTCGCCGTACGGCGGGTTCATCCGGGTTGCCCCATTCGGTGTATTCCGCCGTGGTCAGCGGCAGATCGGGATTTTCCATGGTTCGCAGCACATCGACGAAGGGTACGTCGAGCACGGCCGCGCAGAACGCTTCCGGTTCGAGGTTGAGGCTCGCCCCGACCAGCAGACCGCCGGCGCTCGCGCCATAGGCCGCGATCCGGTCGGGTTCGGAAAGCCCCTCGGCGACCAGTGCTTGGCGTGCGGCAAGGAAGTCCCTGAAGCTGTTCTCCTTGTGTTCGAGTTTTCCCGCCAGATACCAGGGTTCGCCGCGATCGCCGCCGCCGCGTACGTGGGCAACGGCAAACGCGATGCCGCGGGCAAGCAATTCCAGCCGAGCAATCGAGAACCACGGATCGAGCACTTCGCCGTAGGCGCCGTAGCCATAGAGCAGCGTGGGCATTGGCGCCTGACCAAGCATGTCGGCTCTGGCCACCACCGAGACAGGAATACGCTCACCGTCATGGCCCTCGGCCCAGAGCCGCCGGCATGTCAGGTCTTGCGGCTGTAGATCGCCATACAACGGCTGTGTCTTGAGAACGCGTTGCTTGCCGCTATCGAGATCGTGCTCGATCCAGCGCACCGGCAAGGTAAAAGACTCTTCGCGCAGATGCAGTCTGCGGGTACGGAAATCCGGCGTATCGCCGAGCGCCAGACTGCACGGCGCTTCGGGAAGTGGAAGACGCTTACCGGGTAAGTCATCGGTCGGCTGCGCGTCATCGCCATGCGCGCCGCTCGCGAGCTCGATCACGCGTAGGTAGACCTGGGCTTCGTGATGATCGCGCTCGGTGACGACTAGCCCCCAGGCGAAGGCATCGACACCCTCGAGCGTGACGTCGTCGCGATGCGGAACCAGCGGCGTCCAGATCGCAGGCTGGGAGACCGGTGCCGTATCCAGGCGAAAATGCGAGCCGTTGCGGTTGTGCAGCACGTAGAAGGTATCGTCGCGATGCTCTAGTGCGTACTCGATGCCCGTTTCCCGCGGGCGCACGCACTGTGGCGGTGTCCAGGGTGCATCCGCCGGGATCAGGTGGCACTCCGCGGTGTCCTTCGAGGCCGTCTCCAGTATCAGCCACTGGCGCGAGCGGGTCTTGCCCAGCCCGACCCAGAACTCGACATCGGTCTCCTCGAAGATCTTCTCGCAGTGATCGTCCTCGGGGCGCAGGAGCCAGACGCTGGCGGGACGCTGTGTAGCGTCATAGCGGGTGAATAACAGGGTACGGTTATCTTCCGCCCACACCAGGTCCGGGCCGATGCGCCGACGCAGCCGCTGAGGCTCACCGTCCGGCAGCTGCTTTAAATAGAGATCGAAATACTCGTTGCCGCTGACATCTTCGGTCCAGGCCAGCCACTGCTCGTCTGACGAAATCGCCATGTCACCCAACTCGAGGAAATCGTGGGCTTTCGAGCGCGCCTCGAGATCCAGTAGCAGCTCGGGAGTAGCATCCTTCTCTGCCGACTGACGCCACCACAGCGGATAATCGGCATCGCCGGCGGTTTCGCTCCAGTAGCGAAATCGATCGAGCGTCGTCGGCAAGCCGATGACCTTGAGTTCGCGGCGAGCCAGATGCCCCTCGTAGAGTGCTTCTTCCAGCGCCGTCAGCGGGTCAAAGAAAGCGTCGCTTTCACGATTGGCCGCGCGCAGGAAAGCTTTGACCTGAGGGTCGTCTCGCGATTCCAGCCAGTGCCATTGTGGATCGTCACTACGGCGAAAGTGAGTGGCGGGAGGCGCTTGGGTGGTCTGCGAACGGGGCATGGGTCGAGGGAAAGTCCTTGCGGGCAGGATGGTACAAAAAAGCGTCGAGGGTGGCTGATCCGCGTTCCATGTCTGGTGTCGGTGCGGCTGTGCTTTCCTGACTTGGAGTGTACCATGTCACAAATCGTATGAATCGAGAGTCGTTACCATGCTGTTTTCCGATTCCCTGCCGCAACTCTGGCTGAGTTATGGCGTGCTGTCCTTGATCGTTCTGGTCACCGGTTACCTGGGTGTGCGGTTTTTGCCGCTATTGCCGCGTCTTATATTGTTGGGGGTCGTTGCCGGCGGGCTGTGGATGGTGGCACCGTTTTCGGTCCCGTTGCTGCAACCGGGAGAGACCTATTCCGGCCTGGCCCCGGCGGTCGTGGTGATGGCTGTCGGTGTGGTCCAACACGATGGCGGCCAGGTCGCCGGTGCCTTGCCGCTACTGCTGGTAGGCGCCGCGATAGGGGCGGTGTTGGGCTTGGTGGCCTGGCGATTGTTGGCTCGCCGTCGCGATAACGGAGATGACGATGCGGGCAAGGGGCCGCGACGAGGTTCGAATCGCTCGCCGCGCGACGGCGCCACGCAGCAAGCGAAGACACGCACCCAGCGCGCTGACGGCAAACGCAAAGGTGAGCGGGGCAAGCCGGGTGGTCGGCGTGAGCCGGTGGTCAATTGATCCTGGTTTGCCGCTAACCGATAGACTTTGATTTTCCGGATAGGACGACTTTTACCCTATGCCGGCGTGTGTTTCGACAAGGAAGCGAGAGATGCGTGCGTTGTTGTTGATCCTGGTGCTGATGGCGGGGCTTTTCCCACCCTGGGCGCTGGCGCAGTCCGCGCCGGATGTGCGAATGGTCGTCGACGTTTCCGGCAGCATGAAGCAGAACGACCCCCAGAATCTGCGTACCAACGCTTTGGGATTCGCCGCGACGCTGTTACCTCCCAACGCTCAGGGCTCGATCTGGACCTTCGGCACCACCGTCGCCAATCCGCTGCCGAGTGGCGCGGTCGTCGATGCCTGGCGTGACCAGGCCGGGAGCATGGCTTCACAGCTGACCGACTACCAACAATTCACGGATATCGAGCGCGCGCTGCGTCAGGCTGCGAGCGCGGCGCCGGATAGCGGCAATCGGCATCTGATCCTGTTGACCGATGGCATGGTCGATCTCCCGGCTTCGGGGAGCGACAAGACGCAGCGTGACAGCGCTTCACGCCAACGCATCATCAGTGAACTAGCGCCGGAGCTGGCCTCGCGTGGGGTTGTCGTGCATCCCATTGCGCTTTCCAGCAACGTCGATCTGCCGCTACTCGAGCAGATCGCGCAGACCACCGGCGGGCTGGCGGCTGTGGCCAGCACGCCCGAAGAGCTGTTGCGGGCCTTCCTGGATGTTCTCGATCGTATTCTGCCTGGCGATCAGGTGCCTATCGATGATCGCCAGCGCTTCAACGTCGATGACGATATCGACGAGTTCAATGCCTTGCTGTTCCATGCGCCGGGCGACGATTCGCCGGTTCTGGTCGGCCCGAACGGGCAGCGCTACTCACGTGGTGATCATCCAGGCTCAGTGGAATGGCAAAGCAGCGATCGTTACGACCTGATCACGGTGCCCGACCCCACGCCAGGCGAATGGCGGATCGAAGGCGACATCGGTGCCGATAGCCGTATCGGTATTCGTGCCGATACCGTACTGCGTAGTGAGCCGCTCCCGGCAACGCTCTACCGAGGCTTTTCGACGCCATTGGACGTGTGGCTGGCGGCGGACGGCAAGACGCTGGCCACCGACGAGCATCCGGGAGGCCTGGCCGTTCGCGCCGAATTGCGTGATCTTGATGGCGCTACCCTCGCCGAGACTGAGCTGGCGGCATCCGACGATCATTTTCGTGGCGAATTGCCGGGCGCGGATCAGTTGGGCAACGCTCGCCTGACGATCACGGCGCGCAGCGATCGCATGATTCGCCAGCAGGTTCAGCCAGTCAATGTCGTTGCTGCCCTGAATGCGGTGTTGAGCGAGGATGGTACCCAAATCGTGGTGCATGCCAATCATCCGGATCTCAACGTCGACAACACTCAACTGAGCGCGAGCCTGACCGGCAGGACGCTCGACATCCGTCAGACCGGTGATCGCGAGTGGACGATTGCGGTGCCGCAAACGGATCCCGATCAGTCGCTGCCGGTCAAAATTGTGGCCGATGCCCAACTGGAGGGTCGCACGTTGCATTTCGACCTTCCTGTGGTGCGCCTCAATCCGGGTGCGGACGTGGGCTTGAGCGGAGCAGACCTCGATCAGAACGTCACCAGTGATGGCCGTCAGCAGGACGATAGCGTGGGTGGCGACGACAGCGATGCCTTCACTGACGGGTTAACCGCCTCGCAGATGGCCGATATCGCGGTTGACAAGACTCGGCAGGGTTGGCGGTTCGCAAAACCGTACGTGGAAACCTACGCGCAGCGTCCGGTCACGTGGATCGTCATTGCAGTCATTTTGCTGTTATGGATGCTGCTACGTTGGCGGCGTGCGGTGAATCGACGACGCCAGGCACGGCGCGAGGAGCCGTCGATCTAGTCGACCGCTGCCGATGCTCCGTTGTATTGCCTTGCCATGGCCTTACGACCGCTTACAACCTTGGTGGCAACGCCTCGCCGGCCCGATCCTGTTATAAGATCGGTAACCGACACGAATCAAGGAGATCCTATGAGCGACAGCGTCAGCCCGTGCATCGAGACGGGAGCGCCGTTGGAGGGCATGGAGGCGTTCGAGTCGATCAACGACATCATCGCCGAGGCTTGCCATCGGTTCGCCGACAAGCCAGCCTTCAGTTGCTTGGGCCATACCTTGAGTTATCGTGACGTCGACCGGCTCTCCGGCGATTTCGCCGCCTGGTTACAACAGGAAACCGACCTGGAGCCCGGCGATCGCATTGCGGTGCAGTTGCCCAACGTACTGCAGTTTCCCATTGCCGTATTCGGCGCGCTCCGCGCCGGACTGGTGGTGGTCAACACCAATCCCCTCTATACCGAACGCGAGATGCGCCACCAATTTCAGGATGCGGGCGTCACGGCGGTGCTGGTGCTGGCCAACATGGCTCACAAGCTTGAGAAGGTTCTGGGTCAGACCGATATACGGCATGTCTATGTGACCGAAATGGCGGATCTTCATCCCTGGCCGAAGCGACCACTGATCAACGGCGTGGTGCGCCATGTCAAGAAGCTGATGCCGGCCTATTCGCTTCCCGATTCGATCGGTTTCCGGCATACGCTTACCGTCGGTAGCCGGCACAAGGCAAAGGTGGTTGCCAGTCGCGGTGACGACGTAGCGGCATTGCAGTACACCGGCGGTACAACGGGTGTCGCCAAGGGTGCGATGCTGACCCACCGCAACCTGATCGCCAACATGCTGCAGACCCAGCAAGTGGTCGGCAGAGCGCTGGTCGAAGGGGAGGAGACGATCATTGCACCGCTGCCGTGTTATCACATCTATACTTTCACGGTAAATTGCCTGTTCGCCATGGTCACCGGGCAGCACAATATTTTGATCCCCAACCCCCGTGATATCGCCGGTTTCGTCAAGACGCTATCGAAGACACCGTTCACGGTGTTCGTGGGGCTCAATACCTTGTTCAATGCGCTATGTCAGCGCGACGACTTCAAGGCGCTCGATTTCTCCCGCCTCAAGATGACGATTTCCGGTGGCATGGCGTTGACCCAGACCGTGGCACAGCGCTGGGAGCAGACGACCGGACTCGGCATCGTCGAAGGTTACGGTTTGACCGAAACTTCGCCTATTGCCCTGGTCAACCCGCCCGAGGCACCGCAGATCGGCACCATCGGCAAGCCGGTACCCGGCACCTCGATCCAGGTCGTCGATGATGACGGTCGGGCGTTGCCGCGTGGCGAGCGTGGCGAGCTGTGCGTCAAGGGGCCTCAAGTCATGAAGGGATACTGGAACCGCCCGGAGGATACGGCCAAGACGCTGGATGCCGACGGCTGGCTGCGCACCGGCGACATGGCCATGATTCTCGACGACGGCTACGTCAAGATCGTCGATCGCAAGAAGGACATGATTCTGGTCTCCGGTTTCAACGTCTACCCCAACGAGATCGAAGAGGTCGTTGCGGGTCATCCCGATGTCGTCGAGGCGGCCGCCGTCGGTGTTCCCGACGAAGAAACCGGAGAAGCCGTCAAGCTGTTCGTGGTTGCGCGAAACGACAACCTCGATCCACAGGCGCTGCGTCAGTGGTGCAAGCAGGAACTGACCGGCTACAAGGTGCCCAAGTTCGTGGAGCTGCGTGACGAGCTGCCCAAGAGCAATGTCGGCAAGGTATTGCGACGGGAGCTGCGCGACGAGCAGGCCACTTCCTCCAGCGCGTGAGTTGACGCGCTGACGGCGCTACAATAACGGGTTCGCCATCGGGTTCGGTGGCGAACCCGTTTTGTTGCCGATGTCATTTGTCGTCGTCCCGCCGATGTAGAGGATCTCTTGAGCGCTATCGCTTCCCCCTCACTGCAAGCCCTGAATGATCTGGAAACTCGTCTGGATGCCTGTCTGCTGCGCGACGCACACGAGCAGCGCCAGCGGCTCCAGCGCTTGGCGCGGCGTGCCCGTGACGGCAAGCCGATCGATCGTTCGCTGAACGAGATCGAAGCGCGGCTGACGGCTTCCAGTGAAGCGCTTGCGCGCCGCCGCCGACAGCCGGTGACGTTGGACTACCCTGAGTCGCTGCCGGTCGCGGCCAAGCGCGAGACCATACTCGACGCGCTGCGTGACCATCAGGTCGTGGTCGTGGCCGGCGAGACCGGCTCCGGCAAGACCACGCAGCTTCCCAAGCTCTGTCTCGAGCTGGGGCTCGGTCGACGCGGCATGATTGGCCATACCCAGCCGCGCCGATTGGCGGCACGCTCGGTGGCGGCTCGTCTGGCCGAGGAGCTTCAGGTGCCACTCGGCGAGCAGGTCGGCTATCAGGTCCGCTTCACCGATCAGAGCAGCGACGACACGCTGGTCAAACTGATGACCGACGGTATTCTGCTGGCGGAGACGCAGCACGATCCGGACCTCATGCGCTACGAGGCGATCATCATCGACGAGGCCCATGAGCGCAGCCTCAATATCGATTTCCTGCTTGGCTATCTCAAGCGGCTGACGTCGCGTCGGCCCGATCTCAAGGTGATCATCACCTCGGCAACCATCGACGTGGAGCGTCTGTCGCAGCACTTCGCCATCGAGCGCGACGGCAAGACACAGCCGGCGCCGGTGGTCGAAGTCTCCGGTCGAGCGTATCCGGTGGAAGTACATTATCGGCCGCTGGTTCGAGAGTCGCGCGAAGAGGAGGATCTAACGCTGCAGGAGGGAATCCTGGCAGCGGTCGACGAGGTCGAGCGCATCGAGCGTGAGAAGCGTTGGTACAGTGGCCCACGCGATATTCTGATCTTTCTGCCCGGAGAGCGGGACATTCGCGAAACCGCGGACCTGCTGCGACGTGCCGAACTCAAGAGCACCGAGATCCTGCCGCTCTACGCGCGGCTCTCCAACGCCGAGCAGAACCGGGTGTTTCAGTCCCACGCCGGCCGACGCATCGTGCTCTCGACCAATGTCGCCGAGACCTCGCTGACCGTGCCCGGCATACGCTACGTGATCGATCCCGGCCTGGTTCGCATGAGCCGTTACAGTGCGCGGGCCAAGGTCCAGCGCTTGCCGATCGAGCCGGTCAGCCAGGCCAGTGCCGATCAGCGCAAGGGACGCTGCGGGCGCGTCGCCGAAGGGGTCTGTCTTCGGCTCTACAGCGAAGAGGATTTTCTCTCGCGGCCCGAATTCACCGAGCCCGAGATCCAACGCACCAATCTGGCCTCGGTGATCCTGTCGATGCTGTCGCTCAAGCTCGGTGACGTGTTCGACTTTCCGTTCGTCGATGCGCCGGATGCTCGCTTCGTCAAGGACGGTTATCGATTGCTGTTCGAGCTGGGAGCAGTGGACGACGCCGAGCGCATCACCGGCCTCGGACGACAGCTGGCGCGATTGCCGATCGATCCGCGGCTGGCGCGGATGGTGCTGGCGGGAGAGCGGTTCGGCTGTCTGCGCGAGGTGCTGATCGTGGTCAGTGCGCTGGCGACGCAGGACCCCCGCGAGCGGCCGGCGGAGAAGCGTCAGGCTGCCGATCAACGCCACAAGCAGTGGGAAGATCCCAATTCCGACTTCGTCGCCTGGCTGAATCTGTGGCATGGCTTCGATGCCATGCGCGAGACGCTCTCCAGCAACCAGTTGCGGCGTTGGTGTCGTGAGCAGTATCTCAACTACCTGCGTCTGCGCGAATGGCACGATACCTACCGCCAGCTGCGCCAGCTGACCCGCGAGATGAAACTCGAGCCGTCGAGCGCGATGCAGCCGGCTGAGGACGTAGCCGATCCTGAGAGCGATCAAGGCGAGGCGGAAGTGGCGGCAAAGCCACAGGTCGATACTCAGCGTCTACATCAGGCGTTGCTCTCGGGCCTGCTCTCCAACCTGGGACAGCTGCAACCGGAAAGCCGCGAATTCCTCGGCGCACGAAATCGACGCTTTCTGATCCACCCGTCTTCCGGTCTTTCGCGCAAGCCGCCCAAATGGGTGATGGCCGGCGAGATGGTGGAAACCAGCCGTCTCTATGCCCGCGATGTGGCGAGAATCAAGCCGGAGTGGATCGAGCCGCAAGCGGCGCATCTGATCAAACGCAGCTACAGCGAGCCGCACTGGGAGCGTAAACGGGCGCAGGTGGTGGCGCTGGAGCAGGTGACGCTGTTCGGGCTGCCTATCGTGACTGCCCGTCGCGTCGATTACGCCAAGGTGGCACCGCAGGAGGCGCGCGAGATATTTCTGCGGCGGGCGCTGGTGGAGGGCGACTACCAGACCAGGGCCGCGTTCTTCGAGCATAATCGTGCGATGGTGGCCGAGGTCGAGGATCTTGAGGATCGGGCGCGTAAACGCGACATCCTGATCGATGAAGAGACGCTGTTCGCCTTCTACGACGAACGCATTCCGGCAGAGGTCGTCGGCGGGCGCAGCTTCGAGAACTGGCGCAAGATCGCCGAGCGCGACACACCTGACATTCTGAAGCTGGACAAGGCGTCGCTGATGGCGCGGGAGGCCGATGACGTCAGCGTCGATCAGTATCCGGATGAGCTTGCCTTCAACGGCGTGCGCTATCCGCTGAGCTACCACTTCGCGCCAGGGGCCAGCGATGATGGGGTCACTCTGACCGTGCCTGCGGTGATGCTCGCCCAATTGCCGGAAGGTCGTCTCTCCTGGCTGGTGCCCGGACTGCTTCGCGAGAAATGCATCGCCTTGCTCAAGGCGCTGCCCAAGGCGCTGCGTCGTCAGGTGGTGCCGATTCCGGACTGGGTCGACGCAGCGCTGGCCTCGTTGACGCCGGACGAAAGGCCGGTCGAGGAGGCGCTGGGGGAATTTCTGCGCATCAAGACGGGTACGCGCCTGGACGGGTCGGTGTGGCGTCACGATCAGCTGGATCCGCATCTGATGATGAACCTGCGCGTGGTCGATCACACCAGCAAGGTGTTGGGTGAAGGACGCGATCTACGTACGTTGCAGACACGCTTCGGCGAGGCCGCCGCGGCAGGCGCCAAGGTGCTGGCGGAAATGCCTCAAGAGACCGCCGAACGTCTTGAGGATCTCCCCGAGACAGCGCTGCCGGATTCGCGCACGACCCATCAAGCCGGCATTCAGGTCGAAGTCTATCCGGCCTTGGTGGCGGGCGACGACGAATTGCATATCGCCTGGTTCGATCACGCGGAGCGTGCCAAGGCGGCACATCAGGACGGTGTCGTGCAGCTGGCGCGTCGCCGGCTTCCCGATACGGTACGTTACATCCAGCGCGAGCTGCCCAAGCTCAAGCAGTGCGCGCTGCTGTTCGCCAAGGTGGGCAGCCAGGAGCAGCTCGCCCGCGATGTGATCGATGCGTGTCTGGCACAGACCGTGGCCGCCGATCCACTACCGCGCTCTCGCCAGGATTTCGAAACCCGTCTCGAGCGCTGGCGCGGCGAGCTGGTCGCCCATACCGAAACGCTGTTGGAGGACCTGCATAAGGCATTGCAAGGCCATCTGGCGGTGACCAAGGCGCTCAAAGGCAATGTCACGCTGGAGCTGGCGTTGACCTACAGTGATCTCAAGGCGCAGATGCAGCGGCTCGTCTACCCCGGTTTCGTGCGCGACGCCGGCCCCTGGTTGAAGCATTATCCACGCTATATGCAGGCGGCGGAGATTCGGCTCGAGAAGGCGTCCCGCGATCTGCGCCGGGATCAGCTGTCGATGCAGCAGGTGCAGGCCTGGGAGGCGCGCGTCGACGTGCGGCGCCAGCAGACTCACCGCGACGGCATCGTCGATGCCGACCTCGTCGAGTTCGGCTGGTGGTTGCAGGAGTGGCGAGTCTCGCTATTCGCGCAGCAGCTGGGCACGCTGGAGAGCGTGTCGGAAAAACGCCTGACGCGACGCTGGCAGGAAATAACCGGGCAGACCGTGTGATCGACAGAGTTCGCCGCATTGTCCACGAACCGCCATACTGCATCCGCCGCGGGCGGATGCGCGTAATGATCAAAAGCGGCCGATGCCGCGGGAGGTAGTAGCCGATGACGCAAGCCGTGATTACCGCGACGGGCCTTTACACGCCGCCGGACTCGATCGATAACGCCGCGCTGGTCGCCAGTTTCAACGCCTGGGTCGATGCGGAGAATACGCGTCACGCAGAGGCGATCACGCGGGGCGAGCGTGAGCCTTTGGCGCATTCTAGCGAAGCCTTCATCCTCAAAGCGTCGGGAATCGAAAGCCGCTACGTGATGGAGGCGAGCGGTATTCTCGATCCGGATCGTATGCGGCCGAGAATGCCTCAGCGCGCCAATGACGCACTATCGGTACAAGCCGAAATGGGCATGGCGGCCGCGAGTCAGGCGCTGGACGAGGCCGGTATCCGCGCCGACCAGCTCGATTTGATCATCGTTGCCTGTTCCAATCTGCAGCGACCTTATCCGGCTATCGCCGTCGAGCTGCAGGCTGCGCTCGGCGCTGGCGGCTACGCCTTCGACATGAATGTGGCCTGCTCCAGTGCCACGTTCGCCATCGATATGGCAACCAACGCGATTCGCGCCGGCAGCCTGGAGCGGGTGCTGGTAGTCAATCCGGAGATCTGTTCGGCACATCTCAATTTTCGCGATCGCGATAGCCATTTCATCTTTGGCGACGCCTGCACGGCGATCGTGCTGGAGGCGGACCATCTCGCGCAGGAGCGTGAGTACTTCACGGTGCTGGGAACGCGGTTGACGACGCAGTTCTCCAACGCCATTCGGAACAATTTCGGTTTTCTCGATCGCCTCGCCGACACCGATCCCGATGCGCTCGACAAGTTGTTCGTCCAGGAGGGGCGCAAGGTCTTCAAGGAAGTCTGCCCGATGGTCGCTTCGCTGATTCTCGAGCATCTGGAAAGCCAGGCGCTGACCGGAGATTCCGTCAAGAAACTGTGGTTACACCAGGCCAATCGTCATATGAATGACATGATCGCTCAGCGGGTGCTGGGACGCGAAGCGTCGATAGCGGAAGCACCGGTGATTCTCGACCGTTATGCCAATACCAGCTCGGCGGGGTCGATCATTGCCTTTCACCTGCATCGGGACGATCTGCAAGAGGGCGACGTGGGGGTGGTGTGTTCCTTCGGTGCGGGCTACAGTGCGGGCAGTGTGATACTGCGTAAAGGGAATGCGTGTTGATGAAATCGATCCATTGGTTGGGCGGCGTCTGCGTTGCGGCGGCGCTGAGTGGTTGCGCCTCGACGGGGGAAGATTCCAATCCTCAGGATCCGTGGGAAGGCTTCAACCGGGGTGTCTATCAGTTCAACGACACGCTCGATCGCTATGCGTTGAAACCGATCGCGCAGGGTTACGATACCGTCACGCCGGATCCGGTTCAGGATGGTGTCGGCAACTTCTTCTCCAACCTGGGCGAGATTCGCACGGTCTTCAACAGCATTCTGCAGTGGCAATGGGGCAACGCCGGCGTCGCTTCCGGGCGCTTCTTGGTCAACACCGTTCTGGGTGTGGGCGGGGTGCTCGACCCGGCCACGCGGATGGGGCTGAACGAGAACGAAGAGGATTTCGGTCAGACTCTCGGCACTTGGGGCGTTGATTCCGGCCCCTATCTCGTGCTGCCGATCTTCGGCCCGAGCACGGTTCGCGATACCAGCGGCTTACCGGTCGACATGTATACGTACCCGACGACCTATATCGAGGAGGACAAGTGGCGCTATGGCTTGACCTTCCTGCGCTATGTCGATTTACGCGCCGGTCTACTCGATCAGGAGGCGTTGATCCAGGGCGACCGCTACAGTTTCATTCGTGACGCCTACCTGCAGCGTCGGCAGTTCGAGGTCACCAACGGGGCCGTGGGTGAAGATCCGTTCGCCAGCGGTGGCTTTGGTGATGATTTCGAATACAGTGAAGACGACTTCGCCGAGTAGACCTGTGCCCAATACGCTGTCGGACGAGTTGCCCGTGATCGGCTTGATCGACCTGCCCGGGCCGGATCGCGAACGGTTGATCGAAGAGCTCTCCCGCCTCGACGTCGTGGTGCGGGCCGCTGTCTCGGTGTCGGCATTGCCGGCACACTGTGATCTGGTCGTGGCGCACGTGCGAGCCGTTTCCCACGATGGCTGGGAACGACTCGCCGTTGGACGTCCGACGATCGTGATCAGTGAGAATCGTCGCGATGGCGACCTGCACAAGGCCATCGATGCGGGGTTGATCGATTACTTGGTCGAACCGCTGAAACATGCCGATATTCTGCGTCGCCTGATCGAACGTGCCCTGGAGCTGGATCGACTATCGCGTGATCATAGCGAGAGTCGGGCGGAGCTCGAGGCATTGAACGATCGTCTCGAGAGACATCTCGAGATGCTCCGCGACGATCAACGCGCAGGAGGGCGTGTACAACGCAAGTTGCTGCCGCCTTCAGGGATCACGCATATTGGCGTACGCTGTGATTACTGGTTCGCGCCGTCGCTGTATCTGTCAGGCGACTTTCTGGATTTCCAGCGCTGTGACGATCGCTATAGCTTCTTCTATTTTGCCGACGTTGCCGGGCATGGCGCCTCGTCGGCGTTCGTCACCGTGCTGCTGAAATATCTCTGCAATCGATGGTTGGCTCAGTGGCGGACGTTGTTGCCGGAAGCGTTTCCGTCGCGATGGCTGGGCGAGCTCAATCGAGAGTTGCTGGAGACCGGAATCGGCAAGCACGCCACGGTCTTTGCCGGGGTGCTGGATCATGAGCGCCGTTTTCTGCACTATGCGCTCGGCGCGCAGTTGCCGATGCCGATTCTTCAGGCTAAGGGGCGTAGCGTTTATCTGGGGGGGGAAGGGCCGCCCGTGGGGTTGTTTCCGGATGTCGAGTACCCCATCTACGGCTGTCCTTTGCCCGAGTCTTTTCGACTCTGGTTCTGCTCCGACGGCATTCTGGAATGCCTGCCGGAGGATTCATTAGACGCGCGGCTCAAGGAACTCGAGTACCGCACGACACATTGCGCCAGCGTCGACGATCTGAGGGAAGGGTTGGCGTTGGGGGATCCTCTGCCGGATGATCTCAGCATGATGACATTGAGTGGTTTCGACCATGATTGAAGGGCGAATCAAGGCGGCCTTCGAGTCGGGCGTATTTGTGCTCAAACTGTGCGGCGACGTGCGGCTGACGCTGTGTGCCACATTGGATGCCGAAGCCCAGCGCCTGGCGGAGCTGCCGGGACTGCGTGCGGTGATGGTCGATCTGCGCCAAGCGACCAACGTCGACTCGACCGCGCTGGGATTCCTGGCCAAGGTGGCGATGGCCGTACAGGGGCGGCTCGATGATCCCCCGACGATCATTGCCGATCATCCCGACGTACGACGCATGCTGGATGTGATGGGTTTCGCACGCTATTTCACGCTGCTCGAAGCGCCGCTGACCGAGCCATCAGAATTGGATGAGCTACCGCATGTCGAGGCTGATGAAAGTGGCATTCAGCAGCGGATTCTCGAAGCCCACCGGATTCTCATGCATATGAGCGAGCACAATCGGCATGAGTTTCAGCCGTTCGTCGAACTGCTCGAGTCACAGCGGACCAACGCTTCCTCACACAGCTGATCCAAGCAACCGGACATCGATGTGACGAGCTGCCATGCCGGACGTATGGGACTGACCATGAACCCGGTCTCCGCAACGTTTTCGGCTGACGCCTCAACATCGTGTTGTCGGGGCTATGGTGTGATTGTCGGGTTTTTGACTTCCTCGCGCCTTGCCGTTCCGGCAAGGCGTTTTTAGTTATTTCCGTTGGGTTCGGTATTTAAGGAGAGTGTGTGACGACTTTGAGCGCTCGCCGTCTGGCGTTGTTGGTCGCAGCCAATACCGCGCTGGCGCCACTGGCCATTGATGCCTACCTACCGGCGATGCCGTCACTGGCGGCGTCGATTGGTGCCAGCGTGCCCCATACAGAGTTGTCTCTCAGCGTCTTTCTGCTCGGGTTTGCCCTTGGGCAACTGATTTGTGGCCCGCTATCCGATCGCTTTGGCCGCAAGCCGGTGCTGATGCTCGGTCTGGGGGTCTTCTTCATTGCCAGCCTGGCGCTGACCCAGGTGGGATCGCTGGCAACGCTTTGGGGTTGGCGCTTCGTGCAGGCGCTGGGCGGTGGGGCTTGCGTGGTGAACTCAGCGGCGATCGTGCGTGATCGGTTCAGTGGCCGAGAGGCAGCCAAGGTAATGTCCACCATGGTGATGATCCTGATGATGGCGCCTCTGGTGGCGCCGGCCATCGGCAGCGCGCTGTTGCACCTGGCGGATTGGTGGCTGATCTTTTTGTTCCTTGCCGTCTACGCCGCGTTCGTGCTGTGGCTGCTCGGTCGCTATCTTCCCGAGACCCACGGGCGCGATCCGCAAGCTCCCTCGGCACGCCAGATCCTGGGTAACTATGTCAGTGTGCTTCGGCATCGTGAGGCGATGGGCTACATCGGCGCGGTGTCGATGTCGTTTGCCGGCATGTTCGCCTTCATTACTGGCTCCCCTTATCTTTACATGGAGCACTACGGGCTCTCGACCACACTTTACCCTTTCGTCTTCGGTGCCAATATTCTGATCATGGCCTCCTCCAGCCGGCTCAATATCCGGCTGCTGAAGACTCGCACACCGCAGCAGAATCTGCTCCTGGGCTTGGGAGTACAATTGACGGCGGGTTTGTTGCTGGTCGCCATGGTGGCGACGGGACTGGACTCCATATTCACGATAGCGCCGCTGATGGTGGTGTTCGTGGGAATGCAGGGTCTGATCAGCCCTAACGCCATGTCATCGATGCTGGACCATTTTCCGCGAATGAGCGCGACGGCAACGGCCTTGCAAGGCTGTCTGCAGTTCACTTGCGGCGCCGTCTCCGGCGCGCTGGTCGGTGCTTTTGAATTGGCCAGCGCCTGGCCTACGGTGCTGACGATGCTGGGGGCTACGCTGCTGGGTAACGTCGCCGTCCGCGTGCTGGCCGGACGGGCGCTCAAGAACCGAGTCGGTCCCGACGAGGCAACTTCCTGAGTCGTTACCCAAAACGACATCATCGTTACCCAGCTTGAGGCTTGTCATCCTGTTGTCATCAAACCTTGTCACCGTGAATACGCGAAGGCTGTAACACGCACTCCAGACTGCATGAAAAATACCATCGACGCCCCCGAAGATTCAGACAATGGTTCGATGGTTTTTTGCCAGGAGCGAGCGCGACCTCAAGACCTTAGCGAGGATTGCTACGCCAGTGTCATAAAACTGTCACGACACTGAAGTACGGTGTGCGCTGAGAGTGTAGGCAACCTTCGCAACGTCGTTATCGCTCACGCATTCAAGGTGGAAACAGGATATCGCTATGCTTAAACACGTCTTCGCAACGCTCATTTCCGGATCGCTGGTTCTGGGTGCCGCTGGTGTCCAGGCGCAGGATGCCATTACTGGCGCCGGTGCGACCTTCCCATACCCGGTCTATTCACAGTGGGCGGATGCCTATCAGGACGAGTCCGGCGTCGGTCTCAACTATCAGGCGATCGGCTCCGGCGGCGGCATCCAACAGATCGTCGCCAAGACGGTCACCTTCGGTGCCAGCGACGCGCCGATGACCAAGGAAGAGCTGGACAAGAATGGCCTGATGCAGTGGCCGATGGTCATGGGGGGTGTGGTCGCCGCGTTCCACGTCGAAGGCATCGAGGGCGACTCGCTCAATCTGGATGGCCCGACGTTGGCTGACATCTACCAGGGCAAGATCGCCAACTGGAATGACGAAGCGATTGCCAAGTTGAATCCGGATATGGATCTGCCGGACACCCCGATCACACCGGTGTATCGCGCGGAAGGTTCCGGCACCAACTTCCTCTTTACTCATTATCTGGCTCAGGTCAGCGAAGATTTCGCCAACACCGTGGGTGAAGGGAAATCCGTTGCCTGGCCGGCGGGTGTGGGTGCCAAGGCGAACGCCGGCGTGGCGAGCCAGGTCGCCAATACCAATGGCGCGATCGGCTATGTCGAGTACGCCTATGCTGAACAGAACGATCTGGACCTGGTGCACCTGAAGAACCAGGCCGGCAATGTCGTGGCGCCGAGCATGGACTCTTTCATGGCTGCCGCCGCCAACGCCGATTGGGAAAACGCGCCGGGCATGTATCTCGTGCTGACCAATCAGCCGGGCGACGACAGCTGGCCGATCACGGGTGCCTCCTTCATCCTGATGCATAAGCAAGTGCAGAATGCCGACCCCGCTAGTCGGGCACTCGAGTTCTTCGATTGGGCCTACAGCAACGGCGACGATATGGCCAAGGAACTGGACTACGTGCCGATGCCGCAGAATGTCGCCGAGATGGTTCGCAGCAGCTGGAGCGAGATCAAGGGCAGTAACGGCGACGCCGTCTGGACCCCGTAATCTCGAAGTGACATGCCGCGACGGCGGGTGGGTAACCGCTCCCGTCGCGGTGCTGTATCGAATGCCGCCGGTTGGCGGCATGTTGGTAAGTCGATGAGGAACGAAAATGGCCACCCCTAACGCGATTCAAGCCAGCGGCCTGGGGCATCTCAGCGATGCCACCCGCAAGCGGCTACAACGCAAGGCTCGCATCGATGTGTGGTTCGAGCGTACGTTGTTCGCTTTCGCTTTTGCCGTGCTGCTGCTGCTCGGGGCCATTATCGCGTCGTTGATGTTTTCCAGCTGGCCGGCGATCCAGCGTTACGGTCTGGACTTTTTCACGGAAAATCGCTGGGCAGCCAATGTCGAGGTCTTCGGTGCGCTGCCGGCAATCTACGGGACGCTACTGACGTCGTTCATTGCGATCGTCATTGCCGTTCCGGTCTCTTTTGGCATTGCTATCTTTCTGACCGAGCGGTGCCCAGGATTCCTGCGTCAGCCGTTGAGTACATTGATCGAGCTGCTGGCAGGAATTCCCTCGATCATCTACGGCATGTGGGGCATGGAGGTGCTGGCGCCATTGCTGCGCACCTGGTTCCCTACGGTCTTTCCCGCCGGTACCGGTTTGACCACGGCGGGCATCATTCTGGCGGTGATGATCATTCCTTTCATCACGGCCGTGAGTCGGGATGTGATCAACACCGTGCCGTCAGTAATGCGCGAGTCCGCCTACGGACTGGGTTGTACCACCTGGGAGGTGACGCGTCGTGTCATTCTGCCTTCAGTAAAGAGCGGTCTGGTCGGCGGCGTTGTACTGGGGTTGGGCCGTGCGCTAGGCGAGACCATGGCGGTGACGTTTGTTATCGGTAATAACCTGTTCCTGAACACCACCTTGACCGGGCAGGGCACGTCGATCGCGGCGCTGATCGCCAATCAGTTCTCCGAATCCGATGGCAACCAGCGCTCGGCGCTGCTGGCGCTCGGTCTGATCCTATTTCTGATCACCTTCGTGGTACTGGCCGTTGCACGCTACCTGCTGCGCAACAGTACCGGTCGCCACGCTTGAGCGGCAGGAGAGAGCCATGAATATTAGTCAAACGCCGCTTTACCGCCGTCGCAAACGGCTCAATCAGCTAGTGATGGCGCTCTGTCAATTGGCCACTCTGATTGGATTCGCTTTTCTCTTCGCCATTCTCTTCACCCTGGTGACCAAGGGGATGGGGGCGATCTCGCCGTCCATTTTCATCGAGCGTACCCGCATGAGCGGTGGTGGACTGGGCAATGCGATCTGGGGAACCTTCGTCATGACCTGCGCGGCGACCGTGATCGGTACGGTCATTGGCGTCGCGGCGGGCACTTGGCTGGCGGAATACAGTGGCAAGGGGTTGATGGCCAAGGTGATCCGTTTCATCAACGATATCCTGCTATCGGCGCCGTCGATCATCATCGGTCTGTTCATCTATGCCATGGTGGTGGTACCCATGGGTAACTTTTCCGGCTGGGCGGGTGTGCTGGCGCTGACGGTCATCATCGTGCCGGTGGTGATTCGCTCCACCGAGGACATGCTGCGCTTGATCCCCAATTCGTTACGCGAAGCCGCCGCGGCGCTGGGCGCTCACCGCTGGTGGATCATCGTACGGGTCTGTTACAGCGGCGCCCGCGCTGGCATCCTGACCGGTATTCTGTTGGGCTTTGCGCGCATCAGCGGCGAGACGGCGCCGCTGCTGTTCACGTCGCTGAACTCCAACCAGTGGAACTTCTTCGATCTGAGTAACGAGATGGCCAACTTGCCGATGACCATCTACCAGAACATGACGATCAACGCCTTCATACCCGATCTGGTGGCTCTGGCCTGGGGCGGCGCGTTGATCTTGACCGCTGCCATTCTGATTCTGAACATTGCGGCGCGCTATTTCTCGCGCCAGCGTTCCTGATTCCCGCTGCGAGACCGACATGACAGCCGAACTTCATCTCAAGCAGAAACGCGACGCCGCTGCCATTGACGCAGCGCCTGTCGCGCAGATTGCGACCAAGTTACGCGTCGACGACCTGAATCTTTACTATGGAAAGTTCCAGGCGATCAAGAACGTCTCCATGGAAATCCCCGAGCGTCAGGTGACGGCGTTCATCGGGCCGTCGGGCTGTGGCAAGTCGACATTGATCCGCTGCTTCAACCGGATCCATGATCTCTACGAGGGGATTCGGACCGAAGGTCAGATATTGCTCGACGATTACGATATCTATGATTCGGGCATCGATCTCAACTTGTTGCGTTCCCGCGTTGGGATGGTCTTCCAGAAGCCGACGCCGTTTCCGATGTCGGTCTTCGATAACGTGGCTTTCGGGATCCGTCTGTACGAGAAGCTCTCCGCTCGCGACCTGGAAGAGCGGGTCGAGTGGGCGCTGCGCAAGGCCGCACTCTGGAACGAGGTCAAGGATAAACTCAAACAGAGCGGACAGGCGCTTTCCGGCGGTCAGCAACAGCGTTTATGTATTGCCCGCACCATTGCGGTGAAACCGGAGGTGATCCTTCTCGATGAACCGACCTCGGCACTGGACCCGATCTCTACCGGATATATCGAGGATCTGATCAACGAGCTCAAGAAGGACTACACGATCGTCATCGTGACCCACAACATGCAGCAGGCGGCCCGAATTTCGGATATCACCGCTTTCATGTATCTGGGGAGCCTGATCGAGTGTGATGACACGACCAAGATATTCACTCAGCCGAGGGAGTCGCGTACCGAAGACTACATTACGGGTCGCTATGGCTGAACGGTCGCTCGATTGATTTGACATCACCAGCGCCCTCGAGTCATGACTCGGGGGCGTCGGCTTTCTGGACACTGTCGACATCGATCTTTGCAGGACTTTACGCTCATCAGCGAATCGATGTGGGGGATCGTGCTACTGTCTCGATTCACAGGATGTGTCATTAGGATTACCGCTATGTCGCCCGGGCAGGAACCCTCGTTTCGGAACGCTCCCTTCAATCTGATGCTGACGCTGGCGTCGCTGACGATCATCATTGCCGGGATACGTGCCGCTGAAAGCCTCATCATTCCAATACTGCTGTCGCTATTCATCGCCGTGATCTGCACCTCGCCGGTCCACTGGCTTTATCGGCGGGGCGTCAACTCCTTCGCAGCGGTGTTGATCACACTACTGATCCTCGGTGGAGTGTTGGCCTTGCTAGGCACGCTATTGGCTAACAGCCTCGCGATGTTCATGGACAGTTGGCCGGAGATGCAGAAACAGCTGGAGGGGCACTACCTGAACTTGCTGCAGTGGCTGGCGAATCAAGGATTTTCGGTGTCCCCGCAGCAGCTGTCCGACATGGTCGATAACTCCGGTGATCAGAGCTGGATCTCCGGGTTCATCAGTGGTCTGGGTCTGGTGCTTTCCCAGAGCCTGGTCATTCTGTTGCTGGTCAATTTCATGCTGTTCGAGACGCTGGATTTCCGCCAGAAGGTGGCCCGAGCGCTGACCAACCCCGGACCCAGTCTGGAGCGATTCACCGAGTTCAGCTACAACCTCAAGCGTTACATGGCGGTGAAAACCCTAATCAGCCTGATTACAGGGGTTCTGGTCACCATCTCGGCATGGTTGGTGGGCGTGCAGTTTGCGCTGCTCTGGGGGGCGCTGGCCTTCATCCTCAATTACATTCCCAACATCGGCTCGGTACTGGCCGCGGTACCGCCGGTATTACTGACGCTCGCCATACCGGATGGCGGGGTGGTGAAAGCAATGATGCTGTCGGGAGCCTATCTCAGCATCAACTTCATACTGGGCAATATTGTCGAACCTCGGGTCATGGGGCGGACGATGGGATTGTCGACGCTGGTCGCCTTTCTGTCTTTGGTTGTCTGGGGATGGATTCTGGGGCCGGTAGGCATGCTGCTCTCGGTACCTTTGACGATGACGCTCAAGATAGCGCTCGACAGCCACCCCGAGACTCGCTGGATTGCCAAGATGTTGAGCCCGTCGGAACGAAGACGGCGGCGTCAACGCAAGGCTCAGGAAGCGCTGGATGAGCTGGAGGAAGAGATCGAGTAGCGCTCGAGACCCCGATGTTCGATTACCCGGTAACCAATGTCGATGCGTACGAGCTCTCGATACGGACTCGATACGCACTCGAGACTTCATACGCATTGGTCGGCCTTGGTGCGCCCTCGGCGACCGGAAGTTGCCAAATGGAGGGTACAAAAAAGCCGCGCTCCGAGAGAACGCGGCTTGGCTGACTGGACTGGCTGATATGACTGGATGGTATGGCTGGATAGTATGACCGAATAGTATCAGCCGTTCTGTTCGAGGAACTGAGTCAGTTGGGACTTGGACTGGGCGCCGACCAGCGAGGCGACCTTGGCGCCGGACTTGAACAGCATTACCGTGGGTACGCCGCGCACGCCGTGCTCGGAGGCGATTTCCGGGGCGTCGTCAACGTTGACGCTGACGACCTTGATGTCATTGGCTTTCTCGTCGGCGACTTCGTCAACGACGGGGGCCATCATCTTGCAGGGGCCGCACCACGGTGCCCAGAACTTGAGCAGGACGGGTTTGTCCGCATTCAGCACTTCCTGCTCGAAATTGGCAGTGGTGACATCGACGTTGTTGGACATGACGTTAACTCCTGTAGATATTGCGCTCCTATCGAGCTTATGGAGGCGATGTTAGCCCTTGCATGGGGTGCTGGCAAATCTCCCGGCTTATCGAAACGATAGCGCTAGGTTATTAAAGACCTTTTTTTCATATCCGGAATAGCGATTCTTTGGCCTTCACGCATCGTCACTTATTGCGTAAAGTAATCTCCATGCTGTTTCTTATGCCGTTTTTGGCGAGTCGAGAAGCCACGAGGTTGCTTATGAAGCTTCAGCAGTTGCGTTATGTATGGGAAGTGACACGGCATCAACTCAATGTATCGGCGACAGCACAAAGTCTGTTTACGTCGCAACCCGGTATTTCCAAGCAGATTCGACTGCTGGAAGATGAGCTAGGGGTGGAGATATTCGCGCGCAGTGGCAAGCATTTGACTCGCGTGACGCCGGCAGGAGAGGCGATCGTCGAATTGGCCGGCAAAGTGCTGCGAACGGTCGACGATATCAAGCACGTCGCTCAGGAACATAGCGACGAGCGTCGCGGTAGTCTGGCGATCGCCACGACGCATACCCAGGCGCGTTACGTGCTGCCCAGCGTGATCAGCGAATTCCGCCAGAAATACCCGGACGTCGCTCTGCACATGCAGCAGGGAACTCCCAAGCAGATCGCCCAGATGGTCAGCGAGGGCTCGGCGGATTTCGCGATCTGTACCGAATCGTTGGAGCTATTCAACGACTTGGTGCTGTTGCCGTGTTATCGCTGGAACCGTTGCGTTCTCGTACCCAAGGGGCATCCGTTGGCAACTGGCGAGTTGACGCTGGAGCGTGTCGCCGAGCATCCCCTGGTAACTTACGTTTTTGGGTTTACCGGCCGCTCACAGCTCGATGATGCATTCAAGTCCCGGGATCTGACGCCCAATGTCGTGCTCACGGCGGCCGATTCCGATGTGATCAAGACCTACGTGCGCTTGGGGCTGGGTATCGGCATCGTTGCCCATATGGCCGTCGATCCCGTGGCGGATAGCGATCTGATCGCCGTAGACGCCTCGCACTTGTTCGAGAGTTCTACCACCAAGATTGGTATACGTCGCGGCACCTTCATGCGGACCTATATGTATGACTTCGTCAAGCGTATGGCACCGCATCTCGATCGAGATACCGTCGAGGCGGCACTGGCGGCGGGGCCACGGCATGAGGCCGAGCTGTTCAAGGGAGTGCAGTTACCAGTGTTGTGATGAACATAGGGTGACGAGCAGCTCACCATAGCGGTCATTTCCGACCTGACAACACATGAGCCCCGCCAATGGCGGGGCTCATGTGTTGGGTTTCGAAGTTGGCTCAATGCTGCAGATGCAGACCGCATTCCCGTTTGTCTTCTACCTTGGTCGGATCGAAGTAGTCGAAATTGTTGGGCAGATCGTGCTGCTGAAGGTACTGATACATCTGCTTGGCGGTCCAGTGCAGTACCGGAGCTACCTTTAGAAGGCCGTCGGCATTACGAGAGAGCGGCTGCATGCGCGAGCGCTCCGCGGTGTCTTCGGCCCGAAGCGCCGTAAACCACACCTCCGGTGCCGTCTCGGTCAGGGCACGGCGAAAGGGCTCGAGCTTGACCTCTTCGGTGAACGCCGCGTGACGCGGGTCATCGATCTCTGGCGTCGGGCCTTCCACGGATTCACGATGGGCCCGGGAACGATGGGGGTGGTAGATGGTCAGGTTCAGATCGAGCCGCTTCGTCAACTCTTCGGCGAAGCGATAGGTCGCCGGGGTGTTGTAACCGCTATCCATCCACACAACGGGAATGTCTGGGCGTACACGGGTGACCAAGTGCAGGATCACGGCCTCGAACGGACGGAAGTTGGTGGTGCAGATCGCCTTCTGATCCAGACTCAGTGCGAACTCGGTAATGGCCAACGGATCGTGGCCGATTTCACGGTTGAGAGCATCGAGGTCGAACGCCATGGCTGACTCCTTCAGGTGGTCACGCCGCACTGGGCAAAAGCCGGCAAGAGGACGTGGAATGCCGATCACTCTAGCAATCCTCGCCAAGCGTCGACCAATACCGTTTAGTTAGATGGATATATAACCAGATTATCTACGCGAGGTTAGAATTTAAACTTTTGATTATTAGGCGCCCAGTTGGCGTAGCGCTGAAAGAGGGATGACGCGGGGCGGGCCGTCAGGCGGCCATTCCACATGGGCCTCGATGGCGTAGATTTCTCGCAGGCGCTCAGGCGTCAGCACCTGGCCTGGTGTGCCACTGACGATATGTCGGCCTTCCTTCATCACCCATAGGTAGTCGGCGAAACGGGCGGCGAGATTGAGATCGTGAATCGCGAGAATGATGATTACACCGTCTCGGCGTGCGAGGCGCTGAAGATAGTCGAGAACCTGTAGCTGGTGGTGTAGATCCAGAGCGCTGGTCGGCTCATCGAGCATCAGCAACCGCGGGCGGCGCACAATGGCCTGGGCGATGGCGACTCGCTGGCGTTGGCCGCCGGACAACGCGGCCAACTCGCGTTCAGCCAAGGGTTCGAGTTCCAGCGACTCCAGGGCTTGTTCGACTGCCGCCAGAGCCGTGTGGGCAGATTCGGCAATCTGCGTTCGGCGCGCGAGCAGAACGGCTTCGAACACACTCAGCGCCGCCTGGGAACTGGTGTCCTGGGGCAGGTAATAGAGTTGTCGGCTGCGCTGCTCCAGAGACAATGCATCAAGTTGGCGTTCATCCAGAACGATATGACCGCTAGCGGCTTCGATTCCGGCGATCGCCTTGAGCAGCGTCGATTTGCCCGCACCGTTAGGGCCGATCAGCGCCGTGATCTCACCGGGCTGCGCTTCCAACCCCGTCAGATCGTACAGGATCCGGCGTTTGCCCAGTGAGCAGTCGAGGTGGTCGATCCGTAGCGTCATCGCCAGATCTCCTTGCGCGAGCGCAGAATCAGCGAGACGAAAAACGGCAGCCCGATCAACGCGGTCAGAATGCCGATCGGTAGCAGGATGCCGGGGATCAGGGTCTTCGACAGAATCGAGGTCAACGAGAGCATCAACGCGCCGGTCAGTGCCGACATCGGTAGAAAGACTCGCTGATCCTCTCCGACCAGTAACCGGGCGATATGTGGCCCGACCAGTCCGACGAAACCAATCGTCCCCACGAAAGCCACTGCCGTCGCGGAGAGCAGCGCGCAGCAAAGCAACATGCGTAGGCGTAGCCGACCGACATCGATCCCCATTGCCTTGGCTTGAATATCTCCCAGGCGCAGAGCGGTCAGCCGCCACTGAGCTCGAAAGAAGATCGGTAACGTGATCACCAGCGCCAGGGTTGCCAGTCCGACCTTTTCCCAGCTCGCCTTGTTCAAACTCCCCAGCGACCAGAACACCAGTTGCTGGAGCGATTCGGCGGACGCGACGTACTGCAGCATTCCCAGCAGCGCATTGAAAAAGAACATGATCGCGATGCCCATCAGTACCATCGTCTGCACGCTGACACCGCGCAGCCGACTCAATGCCCAGATCATCAGCGAGGCTAACATCGCCAGCACGAAAGCGTTGCCGGTCAGCAGCAGCGTGCCGGCAACCGGCAGGACGCCGAAACCGAGCACGATGGCCAGCGCTGCGCCGAAGCTGGCCGCCGAAGAGATACCCAGGGTAAAAGGATCAGCGAGCGGGTTGTTGAGCAGGGTCTGCATTTCCGCGCCGGCAACGGCAAGACTGGCGCCGACGACGATGGCCATCAATGCGACCGGTAATCGAATTTCCCAAACCACCACCTCAAGGACGCGGGAAACCTCCGATGGCATTACCAACGCTTTCATTACGTCAAAAAGCGGGTAAGCGCCCGGCCCGGTAGCGATGTCGACCGACAACGAAATCAGGGTCGCCAGGGCCATCAACGCAATCAGCCAACGCTGATGCCGTTGACGGGCAAGGTAGCGGCCAACCATGGTGTCTGGTGCTGTGGCGTGAGGCAGGATAATGGTGGCCTTCAAGGCGATGATCGTTGTTTGGCGATGGCGTCAGGCAGCGTAAACCAATGACATATTATTGGGAATCGTCCTCGTCGTGGGTTGGGTTCGTTAGCGCTTGCATCAATCGCCCGATCTTGGCCAGTGTCTCCTGGTACTCCGCTTCCTCATCCGAATCTGCGACCAGTCCGCCGCCACCCCAGATGTGAAGAGTATCGCCATCGGCAACGACCGTTCGAATGGCGATCGAGGTGTCCAGGCGGCCGCGACGGTCGATGTAACCCAGACTGCCGCAATAGACGCTGCGTTGGCAGGGCTCTAGCTCATTGATGATCTGCATGGCGCGGTATTTGGGGGCGCCGGTGATCGAGCCGCCGGGAAACGCGGCTGCCAGCAGATCCAGCGGTCTCGCCTCCGCAGCCAGCTCGCCACGCACGATACTGACCAGATGGTGAACGTTGGCATAGCTCTCCAACCCGCAGAGCCGCGGGACTGCGACGCTGCCGGGGCGACAGACGCGGCCCAGGTCGTTGCGCAGCAGATCCACGATCATGATGTTCTCTGCGCGATCCTTGGCGCTTTGCAGCAGCTCCGTCGCAAGACGCTCGTCTTCAACAATCGTCGACCCGCGGGGGCGAGTACCCTTGATCGGGCGGGTTTCGACCTGCCCGTCGACGGCGCCAATGAAGCGTTCCGGAGATAGCGACAGGATGGCCTGGTCGCCCCAGGCGAGATAACCGCCGTAGGGCGTCGGGGTGGCCCGGCGAAGGCGTCGATAGGCTTGCCAGGTACTGCCCTTGAAGCGGGCGGTAAAGCGCTGTGTCAGGTTGATCTGGTAGCAGTCGCCGGCATGAAGATAAGCCATGACTCGCTGGAAACGTTGGGCATACCCGTCGCGGTCGATGTCCGGGAGGAACGGTCGGGTCAGACAAAAATCGTCCCCTTGCGGTGAAGCATCGGCTTCCAGCCACGCCAGGACCTGGCCTCGGCGTTGTGCAGTGGCTACTAGAAAAGCGCGCTGGCATTGATGATCCTGAATCAATGCCCAGTCGTAGAGCCCTAGCCTGGCATCGGGTAGTGTCGGCCCCGGCCGGCGATCCGCCGCTTGACGAGATCCGTAGGCAACAGGCTGCGGATAGCCCCAATAACCGAGCAGGCCACCCAGAAAGGGGAGCTCGGCCGCCCGTGTCGCCAACCTTTCCGACAAGGATGGGAGCAGGGCAGTCTCTGCGTGATCGAGAAGCACTTGCTGAGCCGCGAAGGGTTCGGTCGGCAGAGGCAGGGAGAGATCGCAGATAGGGCGACCGTCGTCAATGGTCAGAGTGGCCAGCGGATCGCTAGTGAGAATATCGAAGTGTCCACCCGGAGCATCCGGTCGGCCGCTGTCCAGGAGTACGGCACCAGGGCGCTGGCGCAAGCGTTCGAAATGCGTCGTCGGGTCGAGGATATAGGGAAAGTCGGCTATCTCGAGCCACGCTCTCGCGTCAGCCATGAATGCTTCTTCCTGACCAATGAAACGGCAACATGGCGTCGAAAGCCTTGTCATTCGATATCGGGTAATGGATGCAGGTGGCGAGTTTATCGAGAGTCCTGGTAATGAGCGAGGCCTATACGATCCCTAGGGCGGTTGTGACCTAAAGGGACCGCGCCGTGGGATACGGCTCATTCTGCCGAGTGGTCGGTGGATAAGGCATCATTGTCGACAATTCAGGCGAAAGAACTTTTCGCTTACCGACTAAAGTGCCATGTTTGCGACGTTTTTTCCATTGCCTGAGAAAAACGTGGCGCCTATGATGAGGTCTTCGCTCTCTAATTGTTAACAACTTCATGCCTCAACCTACTCTCGATACGCAAGACGCCGATACCGAACTCCCCGTGGTTCGCACGCTGGCTGAGCGTGTTTTCCATCAGCTTCAGCGCGCTATCGTTCGCGGCGAGCTGCCTCCCGGCACTCGCATCACCGAGCCGGAGCTTTCCTCCCATTACGGTATCTCCCGAGGCCCGCTGCGGGAAGCCATGCGACGGCTGGAAACCTATCGGCTGATCGAGCGTGTTCCTCACGTCGGTGCGCGGGTCGTCAAGCTGTCGATGGATGAGCTGCTGGAACTGTTCGATGTTCGCGAGGCGCTGGAAAGCATGGCCGCGAGACTGGCAGCGAAGTCGATGACGGCCGAGGAGATCGCTGGACTTCGGGAAGTACTGGCGTTCCATGAGCGCCAGGAAGACCTCTCCAGTGGAGAGGCTTATTACCAGCGCGAGGGCGATCTGGATTTTCACTATCGCATCGTGCAGGGCAGCCATAATCGCATGCTGATGACGCTGCTGTGCGATGACCTCTATTACCTGGTGCGTCTCTATCGCACTCAGTTCAGCGCCAGAGGATCCAGGCCGCAACGGGCTTTCGTCGAGCACCATCGTATCGTCGACGCCATCGAGGCGGGCGATTCGGAGCTGGCGGAGCTGCTGATGCGCCGCCATGTCAGCGCCTCCCGCGAGAACGTCGCCACCCATTACGCTCGAACGCTGGGAGACGAGTCGGCTCGTCTTCCCGAAAACACAAGGATCGAATCATGACTCAACTGAGCCCCGGCGCGCACTTTCGTGCGGCGCTCGAAGCCCATCGTCCGCTCCCGATCGTCGGCGCCATCAATGCCTATAGTGCGATGATGGCGCAAGCGGTGGGGCACCATGCCATCTATCTCTCCGGCGGCGGTGTGGCTAATGCTTCCTACGGCCTGCCGGATCTCGGCATGACCACGCTCAACGACGTGACGGAAGATGCGCGTCGGATTACCGCGGCCTGCGATTTACCGCTGCTGGTGGATATCGACACCGGTTGGGGGGGCGCCTTCAATATTGCGCGCACGGTCAAGGAGATGGAGCGCGCCGGCGTCGCTGCGGTCCACCTCGAGGATCAGGTGGCGCAGAAGCGATGCGGTCATCGTCCCAACAAGGAAATCGTCTCTCAATCGGAAATGGTCGATCGTATCAAGGCGGCATCCGACGCTCGGCGCGACCCGGATTTCTATCTGATTGCGCGTACCGATGCGTTTCAGAAAGAGGGCCTCACCGCCGCTGTCGAGCGCGCCAACGCCTGCATCGAGGCGGGAGCGGATGCCATCTTTGCCGAAGCGGTGCATACCCTGGATGACTATCGGGCGTTCTGCCAGGGCGTCGATGCCCCGATCCTGGCGAACATCACCGAGTTCGGGGCGACACCGCTGTTCACTCAGCAGGAGTTGGCGGATGTCGGTTGCCGCATGGTGCTGTATCCGCTCTCCGCGTTTCGGGCGATGAATGCGGCGGCGCTCAAGGTCTATCAGGACATTCATGCCAAGGGACATCAACGGGATGTCGTGAATTTAATGCAGACGCGAGAAGAGCTTTACGAATTTCTCGACTACCACGCCTTTGAACGCAAGCTCGATACGCTTTTCGAGAGTACGTCTTTCGAGAAAGGGAGCGACTGAGCGGTTGCCAGAAACGAGACTATCGGAGGAGATCATCATGGCGGAAATGACCCAAGGTACGGGGCTGCGCGGGCAGAGCGCGGGAACGACCGAACTTTGTACCGTCGGCAAGAGCGGCTCCGGCCTCACCTACCGCGGATACGATATTCAGGCGCTGGCAGAAAACGCACGCTTCGAAGAGGTCGCCTATCTATTGTTGAAGGGAACATTGCCCAACCAACAGCAACTGGACGACTACATCGCTCAGCTCCAGCGTTCGCGCTCGCTACCGGATTCGCTGAAAAAAGTACTGGAGCAGATCCCCTCCGACGCCCATCCCATGGACGTGCTGCGCACCGGCACCTCCATGTTGGGCAATCTCGAAACCGAACAGCGCATGGAGGACCAGCAGCGTCACGCCGATCGACTGCTGGCGGTGATGCCGTCGATCCTCAACTACTGGTATCGACACTCCCGATACGGCGAACGTATCGAGACCGAGACCGACGATGTCTCCATTGGCGGCCATTTCCTGCATCTTCTGCATGGCAAGCCGGCTTCCGATCTGCATGCGCGGGTGATGAATGTCTCGCTGATTCTGTATGCCGAGCACGAGTTCAACGCTTCGACGTTTACTGCGCGAGTCTGTGCGTCGACGCTGTCGGACCTGCATAGCTGTGTGACCGGAGCGATCGGTTCTTTACGCGGACCGTTGCATGGCGGCGCCAATGAGGCGGCGATGGAAATGATCAGTCGCTGGTCGAATCCTGACGAAGCGGAGCGTCGGCTTCTCGAAATGCTCGAGCGTAAAGACAAGATCATGGGCTTCGGTCATGCGATCTATCGCGAGTCCGATCCGCGTAGCGCCATCATTCAGCAGTGGGCCAAGCAACTGGCGGAGGATGTCGGCGATACGCACCTCTATGCGGTCTCCGAACGCGTCGATGCGGTCATGGCGCGGGAGAAGAAGCTCTTTCCCAATGCTGACTTCTATCACGCCAGCGCCTATCACTTCATGGGTATTCCTACCCGATTGTTCACTCCGATCTTCGTCTGTTCCCGGCTGACGGGTTGGTGCGCACATGTCTTCGAGCAGCGCGCCAACAACCGCATCATCCGACCCAGTGCAGACTATGTCGGCCCCGAAAAACGCGATTGGGTGCCGATCGAGCAGCGATAGTCGGGAAGACGCTAGTCTGCAAATCGATAGCCTGAAATAGAGGGTCCCGCGCCGTCCAATCCAACATTGGAACGCCGAGGAAGTCTTCACCGTCATAGCCAAGGACGCCAATTCATGAGTGCCAACGTCGATCTCAACCATCGTCCCGATTACGATCCTGAACTCCAGACCATCGCGGATTACGTACTCGCTTATCGCATCGAGAGTCAGGAGGCTCTGGATACGGCGCGCCATTGCCTAATGGATACGCTGGGTTGTGGTCTGCTCGCGCTGCGCTTTCCGGAATGTACCAAGCACCTGGGGCCGCTGGTGGAAGGTACGATCGTGCCCCATGGCGCACGGGTACCGGGAACGCAGCTGCGTCTCGACCCGGTCAAGGCCGCTTGGGATATCGGCTGTATCATTCGTTGGCTGGACTACAACGACACCTGGCTGGCAGCTGAATGGGGGCACCCCTCGGATAATCTCGGGGGGATCCTGGCGGTCGCTGACCATCTGTCTCAGCAGCGCCTGGCGAAGGGCGAGAAACCATTGGTCATGCGCGACGTGCTCGAAGCCATGATCATGGCCCACGAGATCCAGGGCGTGCTGGCGCTGGAGAACTCATTCAACCGTGTAGGTCTGGATCATGTCGTGCTGGTCAAGGTGGCATCGACAGCGGTGGTTGCGAAGCTGATGGGGGCCAGTCGCGATCAATTGCTCTCGGCGCTATCGCATGCGTTCGTCGATGGGCAGAGTCTGCGCACCTATCGTCACGCGCCCAACGCAGGGTCGCGCAAGAGCTGGGCGGCTGGAGATGCGACGTCGCGGGCGGTCAGGTTGGCCGATATCGCCATGCGCGGCGAAATGGGCATTCCGAGCGTGCTCTCCGCGCCACAGTGGGGGTTCTACGATGTCCTGTTCAGCAAGACCAACAAGGATCAGGCGATCAAGCCCGAAGCGGAGCGCCGTTTTCGGATTTCTCAGTCTTACGGCACTTATGTAATGGAAAACGTGCTGTTCAAGATCAGTTTTCCGGCGGAGTTTCATGCCCAGACCGCGGCGGAAGCAGCGGTCACGCTACACCCCCAGGTGCGTGATCGTCTGGACGAGATCGAGCGTATCGTGGTGACCACGCATGAGTCGGCCATCCGCATCATTTCCAAGGTAGGGGAGCTTGCCAACCCAGCCGACCGGGATCACTGCCTGCAATACATGATTGCCGTGCCGCTGGCGTTCGGAGACCTCGTGGCTGAACACTACGAAGACGAATTTCATCACCAACATCCGATCATCGATGTTCTGCGCGACAAGATGGAAGTCGTGGAAGATGAGCGATATAGCCGCGAGTATCATCAAGCGGACAAGCGCTCCATCGCCAACGCGGTCCAGGTCTTCTTCAATGATGGAACCCAGACCCAGTCGGTGGCGGTAGAGTATCCCTTGGGTCATCGACGGCGTAGGGAAGAAGGGATTCCACAACTGAAAGAGAAATTCCGGCGCAATCTCGCAACGCGCTTCCCCCTACAACGCTGTGAGCGGATTTTCGCGATATACGAGGACCCCGCGCGGCTCGAGTCGATGTCGGTCGACGCTTTCATGGAACTCTGGGCTATATAGTTAAGAGACGATTCCCGCCCGAGATGGCGGTTTGGTAGCGATCTACTCCAGTCTCCGGTTTTTTGTTCTCTTGGGGGTTGCCAACCGCCGGCGAGAATCGTAAAGTACGCATCCGCTGCCGCCGAGAGAGGTTCTCGGAAGAGGTGAAGAATGAAGCCAAGTGATTGATTTAATTTAATAAATCGGTTGACACGAGGCGGTGAAGCAGGCGTTCTTTTTGAAACATTCGCGCCTCCCAGTTCTTCAAGGATCGGCACCACTAAGCAACAACGGCGCCAGGCAGGAATCGACAAGAAAGACGTTGACATCCTCGCCCAGATCCTTAAAATACGCCACTCCTTACGGCGGCCCAGAAAACAAGCGCTGACAAGCACTTGAGTAATTTTCGGGATCGCGGCAGAAGTCGAAAGGCTTCGAGTAGGAACGCTCTTTAACAATCGATCAGGTAATTGATGTGGGCGCTTGTCTTGCGTGACGCCAGTCACGACATATCGAGGCAAGCGACTCGTCAAGATTCG
>Ga0207878_100209_pt1 | contig 38869 bp, 2 predicted proteins | sample LinPmetageLP41_FD_184053 | JGI IMG/M metagenome (GOLD analysis project Ga0207878, IMG submission 184053) | Marine viral communities from the Pacific Ocean - LP-41 (SPAdes) | ecosystem: Environmental > Aquatic > Marine > Oceanic | place: Pacific Ocean | collected 2010-08-27 | reverse complement strand
TAATATAGGTCTCGAACGAGAGTTGACCTCAGATGAGGTCGCCGGTGACGGAATATTGATTGTAGAAGCTACAGTGGTTGATCCTTCTGGTAATAGTTCATCGCTGAGCGAATTTCGCTATACGGGAGACAGTATTGATGATCAATTAACTAGCCTATCAGTACCTGGTGACGGTGTTCTATTTACGGATATGTTAGATACGGTTCAGATAATACCAACAGGCGTTTATAAATATAGAGGAAGCGTTCCCCTTATAGGTAGAGGTAGTGGCTTAAGTTTCACCGTGAGCAATCCAGAGTTGGTCGGAGTGACCTCTAATGGGGTAATTTATCCTAAAAAGCAAGAAAGTATCGACGGCATAGAGATTACTGTAACTCATACAAGTGGTTTGTCAGTGATCGTACCTGTGGAATTGAATTTCGAACGCTCAGTTATAGGTATTAAGTGGGAATTAGAGGAAGTTCCTAACTTAGATGGCTTGAATATATGGCATGAGATGCCTGCACTTGCGTTGGCTTATGATGACGGAAGTCAGCGTTCATTGCCGGATTCATTTCCTATAAATTGCGGTATTCCGAGTACGGCGCCGACCGTATTGAAGTTAGAAAATATGATGTTAAGTTCTTCTGCGGAAATATCTCGCGAATCGACGGCGAATGTAGAGTGTGAAAGTGAGAGGCTGGTTGGGGCAAAATTTCAGTTACCAATCAGTTTTTCGGATGCGTTGCCTGAGGTTGCTCTCAATACATACGGGGTTGTAGCAGTCGGGGATACCCTGCCGTTAGCTGTAGAAGTTAGTGATGATGTAGGAATTCGCAAGGTTACATTTCTCCGCAATGGCGAACTTTTAGCGGTGAGAGACAATGAGCCGTATGACCTCAATTTAAGCATTACCGAATCAATGGATGGTCAGACGTACGAGTTTATAGCTCAAGCGGAAGATTCAGCTGGGCAAATAGTCGATTCAATTCCTGTTTCGGTCAGAATTGAAGACGATGCAGTTGCTAGTTATCCTGGCCACATACATGAGTCGCCAAGCTCTTCTTTGCCCGTGGTTGAGGGAAGTTTCTATTGGTACCGATCAGCCTATGATCTTGGGCTTGAAGGGAATTCTGGGATGCTACTTCGTTCGGATATAGAAAGTGTCACAGTATATCTCGATGGAGAAAAAATCGATACGATTCGTTATCCAACGGTAGAGCCGAGGATGTTAGAAGATCCTCTAGATGAGACTAAGTTAGTTAAGCACATGTTTGAAGTCTGGCAGTTAAAGCTTACTGCGCCAATGATTTCTGCAGACGAGGCTGCAAAGTCTATATATGCGTCTTATCAAATGGCTGATGGTACCACTTATATTGATGACGCATATCTCATCAAAGTAATCGAAAATAATACTCCTCAAATTGATCTGATATTACCTGAGCAGGATACTCAAGTCCCCGTGAATTATGATCTTATGATTTCATCTATGATTCTAGATGACGATTTGTACGGTGGTACTGAGCTAGAAATTTCTATAAATGATGAGGTTGTAGAGCGTAAGTATATTGACTATGAAGATATAGAAGTTAAATTCAGTGAAAGTGAAAAATATAAGCTTCCGGAAAAATATACTGGAGCTTTTTCTTATAAAATGTATGAGTTTAATCAAACGATTACTATCGCTCCGGATACTCTCGGTGAAGAATTGAACATCAGAATTATTGCTACTGATAGTAATGGCAAGAAAGAGAAGTCAGGTGTCGTAACTGTCTCTGTTATCTCAGATCAGCCTCCGGGTGCAGTGGTTACATCCCCGACTTCCGGGAAGTACATTACAGAAGGAGAACAGGTCGTATTCTCTGTATCGGCAACTGATGATGTGGCGATGAAAAAGGTCGAATTTTTCGTTAACGGCAGTATGCTTGATGTGAAAGATACCCCTCCTTATAGTATTGTGTATGAAGCTCCTCTTGATATAGAAACGGAACAGGTCATTGAATTTTCTGCGATAGCGTATGATTCCAACAACCAGTCATCTGAATCGCAAACGGTATCCGCTACATTAGGACGTGATGATAAACCTCCGGTTTTAGAATGGGTCTCACCTGAAATAACAGGAATGGAAGGTGATCAACCAATTATTGAGCTGCCAGAGAATTCTACTCAAGTCATAAAAGTATCGGGTTACGACAATGTTGGTATTGATAAAATTACAGCTTATGGGGTAGTGAAAACAGACTCAGGATATTATCTAACCCAAGATTCAGAACAATCTATAAATTTAGATATCAACAAAGTTCCTAATAGTTTAAATCAATATTCGGCAGCATTTCTTGTTTATACTCCGGCACTTTCCGTAGGTGATGGGTTAGGATATGAAACATATCAAATTAAAATCATAGCTGAAGACAAAAAATCAAACCAAACGGAAGTAAATCCAGCATTTCGAGTATTGAAAAACTCTGGTGCTAAAATCGATAAGGTTGAAATGCTCAATAAATCTGTATATTCAAATGGAACTTACAGATTATCAGTGGCTGCGTCTGATGATGTTGCAGTAGAGCGCATAAATATTGACTTCACTATTAATGGTTCTTTGCTATTTAGCAAAATATATTCTGAGGAGGACGGTTTAATTCCGGGTGATTCGATTATAGTCCCAATCGATTTAGAGTTGGATGACTTAAACCTTGAGAATCAAAACTACTCTGCGCAAATTAAGGTGACGGTCCTAGATGCTGAGGGGCTATCAGATCCAGAGTTTGGTTCGTTAGTTAAGAATGTCGAGATTTCTTCGGATGTTGATCCTCCGGCTGGAGCAATTACTGAGCCCATTCAAGGGAGTTACGTTTATTTGTCTGAACTCAATTCTTTAACGTTGAGAATTGTTGATAATGTTGGGGTTGCATCATGGACTCTAAAAGCCGCGGATGGATCCGTTCTAGGCGGTGGTGTATCTTCCGATAAAGAAGTTAATGAAACGGTTAATATTCAGGGGTTTTGCCAGGGGAGTTATGACTGTAGTGATAAAGTTGAATTGGTTCTTACGACTCAAGATATTTTCGGTAATACCGCTACAACGAATTGGGAATATTCGTTAGTAGAGGATATGCCACCGATGCTGTCAGTAAGATTACCCATTTCAGGAGCTTCGTACTACGAAGGTGAGGCCGTCTCTATATCTTTGCTTCCAAGTGATGATATTGCCCTTAAAGAGGTAGGCTATAAGCTTTACGAGGGGGAAACTCTGTTGCATAAGGAGGTGGTTGCAACAGGATCAGGGAAAAGTCCTAGCACTATAGATTCCGGAATCTATTATAACGCTAGCTACAGGGTCGTTGATAATGAATCTGAATCAATTCGTTTAATTGCGTATGCTATAGACTCATCTTCACAGGAAACGCAACAAGAAATCGAACTGGACATTCGTTTAGATAGTGAAGCTCCCATTTTGACAATGGTCACACCATCAGAATTAAATATTGATGCAAGACCAACGGGAACCATCAAAGTTGATATTAATACATTTGATGACCGATATATTGCTGAGCCAGTATTTTCAAATAATGAGTATATTCAAAATATAACAGCCACTATTGTATTGCCAAATGCTGAAGAGCTTGACGTTTCTTGGAAAAATATCACAACTAATACATCTATAGAAACGGTCAAGCTACCTAATCCTGGAACATTTGGCGAGATTGTATATAGTGAACAGTATCGTCGAGATTACAAAGGTTCAATTGTTCTACCGTCAGAATTATCGAGCTATGAAGGTCAGACTCTGATTTTGTATTTCTCAATCCGTGATAATGGCGGAAATATCACAGTTTCTAATAATTATAATTTAAATATATTGCGGGATACAACTGCGCCGGTGGGTAGATTGCTTTCAAACTCTAAAGAAGTGAGAGAGTTTGACGATATCGTCGTAGATATAATAGCGTCAGATGAAACTGATATAGACTCCATAAAGCTTGAATTAAGCTATTCCGATAATACAACTCGAGAAATTTTTGAATCATTAGATTTAGATGAAAACAAGGAGGAGATTACATTAAGTATAGGGCTAGGATACGAAGAATATTTCCAAGGTATGGCCTTCGGTGATAATGTTCTCACACTTACAGTAAAAGATGCTGCAGGTAATACATTTGTAGATGCTCTAACCATATCCCATATGCAAGATAATCCACCAGTCTGGAAGGTTAATTATAAGTATCCGGAATATTCGGTAGAGGGGGGAGTCTCTGTATTTGGTGTAACTCTAGATGATGATTATGTTAACTCCCTTGAAGCCCTTCGGGCCGGTGCATTGTTTACGTCCATTTCTGGAATTGAGGATGAATCCAGAGATGTTAGATTGATGTATGAATATACTTTAATTGATTCTGTTGTGGGTCTCGATCAGGAATCTTTAGCGAGTACTGTTGAATATCATGATATCGCCATAACCCTAGATTACCCTGAATACACTGATGATGCCCCGATTTCCTTATTGTCTGGTCAGAGTGAATTGATTAAGTTTGATAGTGGATTTCTAACATTATTCTTCCCTAACCAAAAAACTAATGAAGATAAATTGGATATTACTAATCTAATTGGTTTGAGTGATAATGATGTTGTTAGTATTAGCGTAAATACCATGAATCAGTGTTCTTCTAACACTTTCGAAGTTATCTCGCCAAATGATATAGAAAATATATTAACGAATATCAATTCGGATTCGTCGGTGTACTCATATACCCTGGATATTGAGTCGGAAAGTTCTCCTATTACGGGGTTTTCTGCACAGCGAGCCAGTTTGAGTAAAAGTTCAATTGTAGATCCAACTAATATCGATAATTATAAAGCTTCGTCTTATATCCGATTTACATATAACTTTTATATAAAGGACCAATATTCATCTTCTGGTAGCGCTTATGTAAGCTATGGGGCCAATGTTTTAATAGGCGCCAGTAATGGCCTGCCGTTATCGAAATCCTTTAACTTTATGACCGTAAATCCCCTCGGTTCGAGCGGGGGGAATCTTTTAGCTTGGGCTTTGGATGGTGCTGATTATTCTCGTGATATTGACCGGATTAAAATACTTAGTCAGTTTGAAATTAATCAAGACATAGGTAAGCCGAAACTCAGTGTATCTCCTGGTATAGTGCGAGTTATGCCTAATCAAAGATTCTCGTTAGACGTCTCGTACTCTGATGAGTCGTTAGGACTTTACGATTTTACTGCTTCACTGAATGATGATCCTCTAGCTATGAGACGAGGACAGTTTTTAGGTGATGGTTTTACATATATATATCAACATCCATCGAATATGCTTGATGGCACATTTGATCTTAAATACACAGCTACCGACGAAGCCGGAAATCTTAGTGTTATTGTTAACAATTTAGTCGCGGAAGATGATAACAATCCCGATGTTAAGTGGTCTTTTTTTGAAGACTCTTATGACAAACTGGAAGACCAGAGTCGTCTTAATTACAATGAATTTTGGGTAAGATCAGGAGATACATTTACGGTCGGTTATAAGGTTACAGATGATGTTGGTCTTGATAACTTTACGCTGTATGAAGTAACTAGATCTGGAGAGCGAGAGGTCGTTATTCCTACCATAGATTTAAGTCGTAGTTGTGGGGAGCTCTGGTTAAGGGAGACAGATGTCGGAGGTGACGTGGTCTTCGATCATAGTGAACCTACTGAATATATTGCCGAAGTTGTTGATGTAAATGACAAGGTTAGCTTTACGAAGTTTATTATACATCCTCGGCAAAATATCCAACCTCACATTAGGCTTGTGGCACCTAAAGATCAGCAATACATTGTTGCTGGATCAATAAAGTTGCAAGCAGTTGTTGCATTTGCTGATGATGATACAATTAATCGAGATAGTGATATTTCATTTTATATTGGTGATCAAGAACTAAATGCGACGACGGCATCGGGAGTTTATTCAACTAGTTCTGCAGATGCTCAGCAGGCTTTCCATGAAATTTATGATCAAATGTCGGCATTGTATGGCGTTGAAATAGCGAATGAATATGCCAAGTACGATAGTAAGAATTCAGGCGGTGCTACTTATTCATTTGATATCCCTAGTGGCATTGCTCGGGAGTCAGAACCTTTAAAAATTAAAGCCATCATTCTAGATAAACAAGGAGCTATTGGCACTCATGAAATCGAGGTAATCGTTGCGCCAGATGAAATAAATCCAGAAATTACACTCTGGGAACCTTCATTTTCATACGCACCTATAGAAAGTACCGATTTAACATTGCAGTTTTCCGCATTTGATAATGTCAAGGTCAATTCTATTGCGGTTAGTAAAGGGTATGGCGTGCAATACCCAGATGGAACTTATGCTTCTCCTGTTTACTCGGATTCTATTTTTTCTATTACGGATATTCCTTCCACCGATGAAATTCCAGTCACGGCTGAAAATATAGATACGCCTACATATACGAAAATACTATCAATACCTAGTATTCCGCAAATCTTGGCTCAAATAGATGGGAATTTGATAGATGTATTTGATGAAAATTACTCGCTTGATTTTTGGGTTCGATTTGATGTTACAGATTCAAATGGAAATACGAGAAGCCAAGAAATTAGTTACCTAATAAGAACGGATGAGCGGCCAGTTTTAGATATTATTGAGCCGGTTCCAGGTATGTCTGCGATTGAAGGCGACCGTTTGTACGTGAATGTCAACGTCTTTGATGACGTTGGAGTAGGATATGTCAATCTTCAGGCGTATCACGGCTCGGTGGATGAAAATAATATTATTTACCAGAAGAAAGTCGTTGGAGGTCCATACAACTATTTAGTTGATGTACCAGAGTATTCGGAAAACGGCGATGAAAATGTATTAATAATTGTGGCCGAAACTATAGATACTTATGGTGAAAAGACTGGTGATATAGATAATCACAGTACTTCAGAGAGTATTTCGCTCTTTATTTTGCAGGATGAGGAACCTGTTGTTGCAATTGGTGCTCCGTCAACAGGGAGTATTTATACAGAAGGTGAAACAGTACTAGTAGATGTTGCGGCAACTGATGATATTGGCATTCAACAGGTCATTTTGGATATTAAAGGCCTTTCTACAGGGGATATAACTCTTATCGATTTTGAGTATCCATATGAACTTGCTTTTAAGTTGCCCTACGGCCAAGCCGGTAATCCTGTGACAGTCTCAGCGTCAGCGGTAGAGTTGGTTTATTCTGATGGTAAGTCTGGGCGGTATATTAATGCGCTAAATGACATTGTGATTGATGTGGAAGAAGATGGTGTTCCCCCAGATATTAGTCTTAGGGCTCCTTCTGCCTCAGAGACAACATACATTGTTGAAGGGCGCTCTTTAGATTTCGATGCCATTGTTTCAGATAACGTTGAAGTGTCATCTGTACAGTTCGATATAATAGTGGAAGGTGAAAGTGTCGCAACTATAGTTTCGTCTACTGCTCCATATTTCGGTAGTTTACCAATTAAAAATATTGAATATTATATTACCAATGCGGAGGCGATAAACGAGCTTTCGGCTCAGTTTTCTGTTACGGCATATGATGGCGCCGGTAACGATAGCCAGCTAAGTGTACCGCTTATTATTAAGAGAAACCTTCCTCCGGAAGTTGATAAAATTTCGATACTTGATCATAAAGGTAATAGCATTGATTTTGTGAACGGTTTAACTCAAGGCCGCAGTGTATTAGCATCTGTTGTTGCTAGTGACGAATTTGGAGTAGATCAGGTTGAACTGTATAGGCTTGTAGATGGAGACTATAAATTAATTGCTAAAGATTATGCCGCACCATTTAACTTTGATATAAATATATCAGGAGATGTTGGGAATGTATTGACATATAGAGCTCGAGCTGTGGACGTCCACGGTAATTGGTCTGACTTATCGAATAGTATTTCAATCACAATAAATGAAAATTCTGAACCTGAAGTTCAAATTATAAAGCCATTCAATGATGACTCCGTAGTCATCGATGGTGCTGACTTAGAAGTTGCAGCAAACGTTACCGATGATCTTGGATCGAATGCTATTGATCGAGTCGAGTTTTACCTAAATGATAGTTTAGTCGACACGGTTTACAGTAGTCTATCTGAGTCAGATGGTTTGTACGCCGCTGAGAATCTCTACGGAACAAGCATCCAGCTACCAGAAGGAATGGACGGTGCCGTTTTACAAGCTGTCGCATATGATGAGCAGGGATTAGAAGGGCGCTCCGAGCCGGTTTATATCAAGCAAATTGAAGATACTGTAAAGCCAGTGGTAGAGATATTGTCTCCTGTCAATGGTGACGTTGTGAGTGTTTCTTCGTCTAGTTCAGATTCCGCGCGGCTGTTAGTTAGTGTGCGGGACGTAGGTAATCCATCTGATCGACATGTCTATGCTCGTTTGGTTAAAGAATCGTTGGATTCGGACGGTGTCTGGCGCGATGCTGAAACAGATACCGTTGAGTTAATATTTGATGACTCTAAATTGGCATCGGATGAAAAACACAGTGATCCAGAAAATTATTATTACGTATATAGTTATAATCACTCGTCTGGACGTATTTGGAGTCACAATAATCAAACAACGCAACGAGTAAGGATCGATTTTTGGGCTGAAACACCGGCAGTTGGTGTTGCAGAGGTTGCTACAATTTATACGGAGATAGGACTTCTATTTAGCGAAACTTATTACATTCAGCCATCCGAAGATACGGGTCAAAAGGAGCTCGGACGTGATATTTATTATACCGCTGCCGATCAATATATCGCTCAGGGAGCGCAGGGTGCTCTCGTCGGTAGCTGGGCTACTACAAGTCCATATAGTATAGAAAGGGATTTAGGGAATACTCATTCCGACAATGCAGCACGGACAGCGATTTACAATTTCGGCCAATCCAATTCAGAAATTTCCCTGACTGGTGAACGATATTATTATTCTGATAACATCAACTCAGCGTCTGAGATATTCTCAGGGGTTATTTCGGAAGTTGTTGCCAGAGAGGGGGTCGTTTTTGCAGCCAAGTCAGCTCAAGGTATCGGCGCACCTAGTGGATCAGAACCAGACGCTGTTGACTTTATAAATAGTATTGAAGAAGAAATTCGAAGTGATTCAGATACCGGTATGTTGGATGGTTATGCCGGTTCAGAAATATTGATCTTTAATCATCAAAATGGCGACAATCAATTTGGTTTGCCATATTTATTAACAGGACGATCTGACCTGCCTCATGAAGAAGCTTATGGCATGGATACGGCCGGAAATATGCTTCTCGTCGCCAATGGAGATGCAGGTGTCATTATATATGACGTTAGTAATTATGCATCGCCATATAGAACCGGTGCTATAAGGGTTGATGGATATGCCAGAGATGTGGTTGTTTCTGGAGATTACGCCTATATTGCCGCTTCGCATCAAGGCGTCGTAGTGGTTGATATAACTCAGCCATCTTTTCCAACTGTTGCAGTTTTCGATACTTTCGGCATTGCTAATCGAATTGATATTGAAGGTGATATTCTTGTAATTGCAAATATGGCAGGTACTGGAAGGTCAGCTGAACTTAATGTTGTTAATATACAAAATCCATCTAACCCTGAACACGTATTTGCTTACGATATTCGACATGGACGAGAGGATTTCGTGGTAGATGGCGCATATGATGTCAATTTGATCGGTGGTCTAGCATACATATCAGCTAATTTCTCGGATCAGGAAGATCGACCTTCTCAGTCTTACGTAGATGTTATTGATATCAGTGAAAATAGATCTTTAGAATATTATGAAACTCGTACAGCCGTTACTCATAGCAATCCGTCTTCGTGGGACGTGGGTTCTAGGGGAATTATTGAGGGATATGATCATGTCTATGTTGCCGCTGGGCGACAAGGTCTTAAAAAGCTAGATCTAGGTAGTTTATCTGTATTGGGTCACTCCCCCGAGTCTGGTGAAAGAAATATTCCAATAGATTTAGAGCAGATAGTTATTAGGCTATCTGATGCGCTGGAAGATGGTCAAAATCTTAAAAATTTCATTTCAGTTTGGAAAAATCAAGCTTCCTTCGGTGAGGATGTTAGTGATCAATTTGAAATTTTTTCAATGACTGACAATCCTAAGGAACCCGGAGGTCGAAAAATCGCAATCGCACCAAAAGTTCCTGGTAATTTATCCCCTAGTACGCGCTACGTTGTGCACATTAGTAACGGGATAAGGGGATTGTCGTCAGGGCCAATGGCACAAGATTATCAGTTCTCGTTTAATACATTGGCTTCTGGTTCATCTAGCATTCCGGATATTCAAACGATTTCTCCTGCTAAGGTTTCTACTCAAGGAGGGCAGTCCGTCGTCATTACTGGTTTTGGCTTTGAAAATATTACTAGCGTTACTATTGCTGGACGCTCAGCTGTTATTGAAGCTAATGAGTTAGTTGACATAGATACTGGGCTTTATGCAATTACAGTTATAGTCCCGACGAATTATGCTGGTGCCGCTGCCGTTCGAGTATCGGATGATAATGGTGTTTATGATCAAGTAATAGGTGCGCTGATATATTTTGATGATTTGCGAATAAACTTCGTAGAGCCTTCTGTCATTAGGGTTACTCAAGATGGTGAAAATGATGTGGTGGAGTTATTTGGTTACGGTTTTACACGATCAACTATTGTTACGGCATATCCTGATGGGCATCCTGATCTCGCGATTCAATCCTCAATAGAAGGTGGTGAATTGGCAATTGCTAGTTCAGAGCGATTAATTTGGTCAGTGCCTGATTTCGGCGATGACTTTAGAGGTTTTGTAACGATTGAAGTTGAGGACGATGATCGGAAAGTACTTCTTTCATCCGGACTTTTTTATGGAAAGATGGTTGTAGATGCGAGTATCCCGAGCGGAAATAATTCTGGAGAAGGTCTGCGACCATCACAATTACCAGCGGGACATATATCTGCATTAGACTTTGATGAATCTCTAAATCTTATTTATGTACTGGGCCGTAATGGTAACGGAAGTATCGATGGAGTTAATGACGAAAAAACACTTAATGAAAAGAAAGCTCCTTCGTGGCTTTCTGTAGTTCACTATGCCAGAGATTCTATTGCCGATGCAGCTCCTATGCATGGATTAGGATATTATGACCTACCGGCTGATCTAGATACCATTGCCATGGCATCTGATTCTGATTACATCTATGTTGTTGCAAAAGGTGGAAACTATACGGGCTTCGATACTAAGTATGAGGGTCGTGATTGGCTTTTAGTTTATCAAAAATTAACTGAACTCCCAGGCAGTGGAGAGGGTATTGATCAAGAGGATGGCTTCAATAGGTCTTTTATTGATGCTATACCTTTGGCATCGTCAAATTCTGAAGATAAAGACTATGTATTATCTGTCAGTGAAAATCTTCTCGTTATCGGTGCTGAGAAAACGGGAGTTTACATATATTCTTTGATAAATAGAAAGAATCCTGGACTGATAAAATCGATATCTACCTATCAGAGTTCTACAGGATATAAATCTTTACTGGCAACCGATTTATATATTAAAAATAGGGAATTGTTTGTACGGTCTGATAGCTCGTGGATTGTTTATGATTTAGCAAAGTCTAGTCTGCCTCAAATCGATTTGTTGAAAGGCTCGTCGAGAATACAAACTACTGCCAAAATTAGAGATTTACACATTAGTGGTGATTTTTCTATATATCAAAGAAACGATGCCCAGCGATGGAGTCATCGCGGTTCTTTAGAACAGTTCGGCGTAACAAATACAGATGGAAAGTTATCTGGGCTAGCCTCGCAGGCAACATTATCTGCAAAATTGAATAGCGTTGGATGTCATAGTTCTATAGCAAGTCGTTACTTTTTATCACTCGTTGATTTCTCGGAACTAGAAGAGCCATACGTCCTGGATACCATTCTACTAAGTGGTAACGGTGTCGACATTTCTGATGATACTACTTCTTTCATTTCCTCTAATGATATTGAAGCAACAGACGCTTTCAGTGGTTGTACTACTGCAGGTTATAATATTATTGGTTATAGCGATGATGGTATCCTTGCTGTGGCTATGAATGGTGAAAGTAATTCTAGACTGGAGCTCGTTGATACTAGAATTCAAGAGTTAACAGATTCAAATATTTCAAATCAAGCGCTGGCATTTCCGCTAGACGAAAAAATACAGCTTATTTGGACATTACCTTTTGAGGACACAAGTTTAATAGAATCATATATTGGTCTTAAGAAGGTCAACGGCGAAGAAGATGGTAAAGATGTTTCTATTAGTATTTATTTAGATCCTACTGATTCTCGTAAGGTGTGGATTGAACCAAATTCTCCGTTGGATGAGTATTCAACTTACAAGATTAATATAACTGGTATTAAATCTTCTCGTAGAACAGAAGGCCTAGTAGATATTCAACTTCCATTTAAGACAGCTGGTTATTTCGGTAACAATATAGAATGGGTGTCTAGCAATAAAGGTAGTATCTCGACATCAGGTGATGAAGTTGTTATTTCTATAAAAAATTCATCGAATGCTCAGTTCATGTTGTCTGGAAAGTCTGCAATAGTCACTGCAACAGAGGTGGTGGACGAAAATACTACTACTTATTATATTACCACGCCTAGCGGCCAAGTCGGACCAGTATTGTTAGAGGTCATGGATGATGAAGGACGTTCTCTGTCTGTCGTTGGAGCATTTGTTTATACCGAGCCATTAGATATTACAGGCCTCTCTCCAGCAGAAGGTTCGTTGGAAGGATCTAAGACAGTATCAATAACCGGTAAAGGACTGCCTTCGAATATTGATGACATTCGGGTTTACTTTGGTTCACGCGAAGTAGATGCTAATACACTACATCTTACTTCTGAGACCTCCATTGAGTTAAGTACACCGCCAGGTCAGTTAGGCACAGTTGATGTGACTATCGAACTCAGTGATGGACAACGTCAAGTATTAGAACAAGCTTATATGTATCAACAGCCAATTCAGTCAGAAATAGCTACCGGAAAAGTAACGGCTATGGCGATTGACCCGTCATCGACTTATATGATGGTTGGTTCCGGAAATAAATTGGAAATTATCAATATTGACCCGTCTGAGTGGACTGCGAGCAATATCGAAATTGACGAAAATGGTGAGGAATTGGTTAGAGATCCACTAAATCCCGACGATTTACGAAGAATGATAGATCTAGATGGGGACCGTAGTGATGATCGATTGCTTTTGAGCTGGAGTTACACTTCTGGTTATAAAATTCTTGGAATTCAGGGTTATTTTGAGAGATCTAAAGATTTAATATATTTAACATTAGCTCGCGATACTGCTGCATCAGGGAATGCGGAGTTTGAAGACGCACGGTTGATTATTTTGGGTATAAGCGATGATTTATCTAGCGCAACTGTTATTCGCGATCTTGAGCTATCCACCGATTTAGCTCGGGGGCTCATTGCCGAAAATAACCAGATGGTCATTGCAATGGGATCAGCTGGTATAGGCATGGTAGACATCTATTTGCCGTATAAAGCGTACTTAATGAAGACAATTCCGTTGACTGGAAGTATGCCCGCAATGGATGTTGCTAGATCAAATACATTATATTCCGGCTTACCAGTTTATGCTGCCGTGTCAGGAGATTGGACGTTCCCTGACCAGAAACTCACAAGTCGCGAGGAGGCTGGGGAAGGTGGTTTCCACCTAGTAGGGCATGGTCCTGAAGGGTTAACAGAACTTTCATATCTTGATATTCCAGCGACTAGGGTGAAAATTAGAGATAATTACGCTTTACTTGCGGCGGGTGATAGAGGGGTAATCATCGTAGATGTTAGTAACCCCGAAGCCCCATTTGTTGTTACACGTGTATCGAATATCGGCCATGTATACGATATTGATTTATCAGGTCATATTCTTTATGCGGCTACGGGATCTCAAGGAACAATTGCAATAGATATAACAGAACCAGAGGCTCCGTTAATAGTTTCTGGTATCGACTCGCAAGCACTTCATGTTGTTGCTTTAACTGCTTCAGTTGTAACGGGTGGAGAGGATGCGATTCAAGTAACTCCAGACCCTGAACTAAAACTTTTCCAAGTCGATCCAAGCAACAAAATTTTAGATTTTGATGCAGATGGAAATATCAAAATTATCTTAAGATTTAGTAAGGCAATCGATTTATATACGCCAAATCTAGATCATTTTCATGTATTCAATGCTATTGGAGAAGCTATTACTAGCGATGTCACTATCCTTGGAAATCAGGCTGAAATAGTACTTACCGATCTGAGTACACTTTCAACTGGGGACGAATTACAGATACAAGTCGATTCCGGACTCGCTTCTGTTAAGCCAATTACTGACTTAAGCTATGTAACACTCTATGAATTAAAAAAATCACAGAATATTGAGGTGGTTTATCGAGGTAAGGTCTCATCTGATCTTTGGATTGATTCAATATATCCACGAAGAGCGATACTTGATAAGTCGCTCGATGTAACGATAGCTGCTTTAGGTATACCGCTTGATATCGATCGCGTTCGAGCGTTTATCGGTGCTGAAGAACTTGAAATTACTAGTATTGAGAGTAACGACACCGAAGCTAGATCAGCGGTTATTAATGCCAAATTTGACGGCATTAGTAATTCGGGATTATACGACCTTTGGATACAAGTCGAGCGTTATGGTATCTGGGAGGATGTATATCTTTTCGGTGCTTTAGTTATAGACGATCAACTCGAGCTAACATCGATTATTCCTCAGTGGGGGCCGTTAAAAGGTGGCACTCGCATCGAGGTTAAAGGTCGAGGATTTAGCCCTGGTAATACCGTTAGTGATGGATTAAGTCTTCAAATTGGGTCTGCTTATGCTACCTCCATCGATGTCATTTCATCTACCAAATTAATAGCTTATACCCCTAGGGGAACTACCGGTCGTAGTTCGGCAAGTATTACTAATCTTGATGATCAAAAAGCTGAACTGTCGGAAGATAAGGGGTTCGGATATGGACTTTCCTTGTTAAGTTCAGCAAAAGCATCTCTGGCTCATCCAACCGATCTGATTGTAGACAATGAAACGGGTATTGCTTTCGTATCCGCAGGTAATTTTAAAGAAGCATTTGGTGGTGTTAAGGACGTTGATTGGAGTCTACAGCATAAGCAGTACTCGCAAAATTATTACCCCGATGCGTTAAGAGCTCTGACTTTTGATGTGCAGGATGAAGAGAACACTTTGCTTGTTGGGGGGGCAGGTAACCTCCCCATTGGGGAGGAGGGGCAGATACGATTGTCTCAAGATATCCTTAGAAAACACTTAGAAACGAAATCTGCAGCCGCATTTGCTTTGGATGGACCTGCATTAACAGAAGAAGAAGAAGAAACTCTTCAGACAGTAAAATATGAGTATATAGCAACTAACCTTGATTCACTCGATATGGAGAGCGTACTAGAGTTGGATGATGGCGTATGGAGAAAGCGTCTATATGTTGCGAACGGTACTGCAGGTATATCGAAATTAAATGCAGATGATCAAAATACACTGCAGCTTATTAATGAAGTGGCTGGAAATCGTAATGAGTATTTTGTAACGGATGTATCGAAACAAGGTAATACACTATTTGCTGCGAGAACGTACGAGTCTGGAATTGGGGAACCAAAGGATCCTCTTTGTAAGGATGGTAGTACGCCTAAAGAACATACAGGCTTAGCATTGCATTACAATTATATTGATGGTGGTGATCCGGTCTTATTGAGTAACTCTTCTTTTATTGCCGGCGGTTCGGTGATTATCGATAATGAATGGGTGTATGGTGCCGGTCGTCATGATGCATATCGATTCTATCCAATAGATATGTGTTCAAACTGGAAAGGAGTGAGCTCTGCGGGTCCTGTTTCTGGTGATACTCCTCTTAGAGGCGAGGTATCATTATTATCTGTCTATGTTGACAATTTAATTGACCCAGAGCTGTCTAAGGAAATTCTCTTTGACGATATTGTGACTGATATTGTTATGTATGACGGCTATTTAATAGCCGCATTAGGTCAGTTTGGAATTGAGAGGGTCGATCTATCAAATAACGAAAGAAGTCGATTAATCTTTGAGGATGAATTGCAGGTGAATATCCCTCGCATTACCAAACTCAGAATTATTGGTAATCTCTTATTTGCATCTGGTGAAGAAGGTTCGTTGCTGGTAATTGATATTAATGATTGGGATCATGCGAAGGTTATCAGCGCCGGTAATGAAGAACTCGCTTACGATAGTGATATTTTCAAGAATAGATTGATTGTCGCTTCGGGCTCTGAGGGCGTAAATGTTCTTGATATGCCAGGTTCAATTGTTGTTAGTACTAATTTTGATTACGAAAGGGGAATCTCAAAAAATGCAGAAGAAGTATTATATATCGAATTTAATGAGGCTATAGTCCAAGACTCGTTAGAGGTTGAGGGTGCAATAACTCTTTCGAAATACAGTGAAACTACAAACGAAATGCAGCCAGTAGATTTCGTAATAGCGTCTGTTGACGAGAAAGATGGCTATGCGAGCCGCTATACAATCGAATTTGCGCGCGAAGCGGGAAATTATCGCTTAGCTATAAATGATGCAAGAAGTTTACGAGGCAAGGGACTCTGGGTTAACCATATCGAAGAGTTTGAAATATATGACCATAGTGTATTAAAACCTGAAATTGATTATATTGAAAATGGACAGCTCTATGAAGATGACATCAGTACTGCCCTTATAATAAAGGGCCATGATTTTGTCGCGGGCAGTCTGGTCGGATACATAGATAATTACCAGGTACCTTTGACTGTTATTGATGATAGAACTGCGCAAATTCCTGCTGGTTCGCTGCAAATGCTAGATATTGGCTACGGCGAACATCATATAACAGTCGAAGCATTAGGCAGAAGGTCTATCTTTACTGGAGGCCTAATGTACTTAAGCGATCCAGATGAAGCCAATGTTAATCTCTCTATTACAAGCGGAAGTATTGCGGGTGGGCATCATATTGATGCTATATCCTCTGATCCTATTTTCCAGCCGGGTACTAAAGTTAGATTTGTTTCTCGTGTTACAGGGAATGTTATAGAGTCGTTGATTAGCGAGGATGATTATTCCGTAGTTGATCTTCAAGATGATGTTATCGAATTAAATAACTTTAGATTCCATGCACCAGGCGTGACATATCCAGGTATATACGATGTATATGCAGTATTGCCATCTGGAGATGCAGTGCGTGAGATTCTATTAGGACAATTCTCTTACAATCAAGGTCAGGGTCTTGAGTGGTCCTTACCGAATTATCCTCCAATGGAGATTGGTGCGGCTGTTACCAATGAGAATTTACTTTATATCGGTATTAAAGCCGGTAAGAAAGCTACATCCCAAAATCGCTTCCTAATGGAATATGGTTTTGAAATATACGATATCTCGATTCCTGATATCCCTGTGCGATTGTCTCAGGTTTCATTAACTGCACCCGTCTTAGGAATTGAAGTTAAAGATAATGTTGCTTATCTTGCAGGTGACACCGCCGGTCTACAAGTTGTCGATGTTAGTGACCCATCTGCCCCTATTGTTGTCAATAGTAAAAAATACAGTGGATTAAGTGTTAACGATGTCGCTATTGATAAACGCTCTGAAGTTTTGGCTGCTACTATCTCTAATCCGCTTGGAGGAGGATATGTCCGCTTCTTTAATATCACAACGGAAGAGTTAACGACTCCAATAGGGTATGAAACGTTAGTGTTTGATTCCCTCAGGGATTCTAATAACAATTTATTTGGTCAGCCAGTTGATGCCACTTGGCATTCCGGTGAACTGTATGTGCTTCATGTCTATGAGGGAGAAGTATACTTAACTATTTTTAGTGACTTAGGAACTGCAAGTAAGGTTTGGGTTACTTCAAAGTTAGAAGGAATTTCCTCCGCTGGGGATATTGATTCTATGTCCTTCTACGTAGAGTCTGGTGTTGTTCATGTATCAACAAATGAGAAATACATTGCTTATACTCTTGATGCTAATAATCTCCCAGAAGTCGTATACTGGGATGAAGCTTCAGGAGGTGGAGAACTATTCAATATACAGGGGCAACTACTGACTTCAACCCAATCTGGCCTATCTGAAATTAAGCCAGTGAAATTAGCAGTATCGTCAATAGATCCTGTATTTGGGAGTACAGTCACAGAAGGCGACGTAATCACAATACAGTTCAACTCTTTCTTAGATACATCATTTGAAGCGGTATCAGCTGCGATATCTATTGTTGATGATAATGGCGTTCAAATTTCTTCAGATTTGTATTCTTTAGAAGGTATTAATACTTTAGTTGGTGCTCAGATTTTTGTGTCACTTGATGCACCTTTGAATACAAATTCTATTACTTTAACGGTTAATGATAGTCTCAAGGATTTAGATGGCCTTTCGTTATCAAGAGCTGAAAGTGTCACCTATGAATACAGAGATTTGTCTGGACCTAAGCTATTTAGCGTAAATCGTAAATCAGACTCTATAAACTCAGGGCATTTTTTCCATGCGGATGGTACAGAGGTTGCTGTTATTTTAGGCGAAAACTTTACCGCAGATCTAGAGATCATGATTGGTGATTCAACTCTAGATCAGTCTTCTATTCATTATATATCGGATAGAGAAATTGAAGTTGATGTACCCGATTTATTCAAAGGTAGCACTGCTTCACTCATAAATTTGACTGTTATTAATGACAGTGGCCTTGATGTTCTATACGGCGCAATGTTGATTGTTCCCAAAACTTATATCGAGGCATTGTATCCTATTACGGGACCTCCTCAGGGAGGGAATATTGTTGACATTTATGGAAGTGGGTTTAGTTATTCAACTGAAATCTATATCGGTACGCACCGAGCGAGTATTAGCAATCTTATTGATACTAATCACATTCAAATAACGGCGCCGTCCGGAGACTTCGGTTATCAATATATTTATGCTATTAACCCATACTTTGAGTCTGAAAGGACTGATGCTGATCAGCAATATTTCTATGCGGGACAACCCGTTGGTACTTTAGATCTTCCTGATACAGTCTCATCCGCGGTATCCGCTATGGCACACCAGAATGGCGTTATTTACTCTGTTACTGGCGGGTCTTTTACGCCAAGAAACCTAGAGGGCAATTACTCCTCAACGCTAAATGCCAATATTGGTCGGCTAACAATAATCAATGTTTCAGATCCAGTGGCACCCGAATTAATTGAAGATCAGCTCCCAAGTGGCCCTCGTGATTATCATTTTGAAGTTGACGGTGATGATGGCGCTTTTGTTGATGTCGAGGTTTCGGGAGATCGGTTGGTGGCTGCTGCGGAGAAACGTTTCTTTATTTTCGATGTTACATTGGCAACGGATCCATTCTTGCTCGAAGATATTGCTACTGACGGTGATATTCGAGATCTAGCCATATTTGGAGACCAAATATTCGTTGCTCACTCTATGGGCATTGATATATATCGTGAGCAAGACGACGGCTACGAGAGAATAGGTAGCATCTCTAATCTAGACATGTCTGGGTCTGCCTATCGCCTTTATGCAGGCAACGGCACATTGTGGGTCGTACAGAAAATTGCGAGGCGTATCATTGCTATCGATTTACGCACCTCAGAGTTCCGCATAACAAGAAGTATTGACGTGGTCGATCTGTCCGGTAAGCGAATTCGTCCTTACGACTTTGTCGCTCTGGGATCAAAATATTTAGTCGCAACGGGTCCACTAAGTACTGTTCAGGTTTATACCGACGATATCGATTCTGGAGCGCAGCTGGCTGGTGAAGCTAAGCTTGAATATTTAATTGAAAATGGGGATATGGGTGCTGAGCGTCTTATCGTTAAAGGGCAAACAGTCTATGTAGCTGCGCAAGAAGGCGATGTGCAATTATTCAATATTTCTGACTGGCTACAGGGCGATTTCTCTACAGAGCCGAAGCTTGATTACTATTACAGTGTGTTAGGTAATGTCACATCTCTTATTGTTGAGCCTCAGGCTATATATGCGGCAACTGCCTATGGGATAGGCTCAGAAGGCGTTTTTGAAAACCCGTATATGGATACTGAGCCAACGCGTTTAGGAGGAAGAATTTCTACGATAGAGAATGATCTTTTTGTTGTTATTGATCAGTTCCCTCAAACATCAGGTTTACTGCTCAAAGATGAGGAAATAGAAATTACGTTTAATCGCGTAATAGATGAATATTCTATTTCGAATAGCACAATTAGCTTGTATTCAGATGGAAACCAGATTCCTTTGTCGTATACATCAAAAGTTTCAAATGGCCTTACAAAAGTGATTCTTAGACCTGATTCCGAACTTATTGGCACATACGAGTACGAAGTTCGAATTACAGATGAGTTAGTCGATATTAATGACCATAATCTCTACGGTGATTATGTCTTTAGATTCGAGTACTTAGATCGAGTTAGGCCTAATCTTGAGTCGGTAAGTTCGAGGTATATTGACTGGAAAGGTGGCGATGTCATCGACTTGTATGGCTCTAATTTCTATGAAGGTATGGCGGTTCAAATTGGTGATATTTGGATAGAATTAGATGGTGTCGAATTTATTAGTTCAGAACATGTTCGTGTAGAAATGCCGGCGTTAGAAATGGCACAGTCCGAGAACTTATTGGTGGCAATAGGACTTGGTGATGCAGATGCTACAGAGACTTATATCGGGGCACTTAATATTGTTGCTGACCCCGTAATAGCTAAAGCAGGTGTATATAATCAATCTAAGATTCAAGTAGATACTAGTGTCTATATGCTTGGTTTTAACGAGGGACACCGGCTTGCCATTCAGGGGCAAGGTTTCGGACCGTTTACGCAGCTCACAATTAATGGTGCAATGGCTGAAAATCCGGAGTTGGTGCGAGATGATATACTTACTTTTGATCAGCCAGATAATACACTCGGCACCCTCGTAATATCTGTCAATAATGGTGGCGCTACGTCAATTAATGAATCAATTAGCGTGGAGGTGGAACCAGAGAAGTCCTATGTTACTGGGGCGAAATTTGAACGGAACGGCAATATATTATTGTCCTATAATTCTGCTTCGTCCTCTTCAACTATAGAACTATATAGTACAGAGGATAGTGACATCCCTTCTTTCTTATCGTCAATATCTATTAGTACTAGTGTACTTGATGTAGCCCTTTCTGATCAGTTTGTTTGGGTTTATATTTCTGATAATAAATCCATTGAAGTGTATGACATCTCTAATTTATATGCCCCAGTCCTAGTTAATACTATCGGTAATCCAGAGCAATATTCCTTCTCCGGAATAGGCTCGGTAGAAAATAAAATTATTGCTTGGAATTCAGATGGGTTGTATCAGGCTCATGCGACTGGTGATGCTTGGTCATTTATCGCGGTAGATGCAGGTGTTGTTGATGTGTTCATCTCGGATGCTTATATCCTCGTATTGACTTCACTGTCGGTTGATAAATATGGGTATCAGACGGGTTCACCGCTTGAGTCGGTAGTACACTCAGCGACTCAGCCTTCTGGATTTAGAGTTCATAGGAATTTAGTGGCAATAAAAGATGGAAACTCTCTGTCATGGCTCGACATGAATTTGAAGTACGGAGTAGGTACTACGAGTCTTCCTAAAGATGCGCAATTCGATTTCGATGGCGAGTTAGCAGTTATTAGTCATCCATCTTCAGATATTCATGTTGTTTATGATCTTCAGTTTGCGGAGGAATACGATCTCAGTTTAGTTGAAATTACTCGATATACGAGTAGTAGCGATAGCAATCTGTCAATCAGAAATGGATTCATTGAGTGGATGAGTTCCTCAACTTTAATGCATGTACGTCTTCCGATACTGACGTATAGTCCTGATGAAGTACATTCACTTGGTGAAGAAAGTGGAAACATCATTTTACCAATATCAGAATCAAGTTTTAATTGGTCAGACTTCGAACCTATTCTTAAGGGAGATTCATTAGAATTGGTTGATGGTGTCGTATCCGAGCAACGAGAAGGTCTATGGCTACAGTTCTTTCCAAATGAACTAACTACGAATTCTGAATATACTCTAAATATCGCAAAAGATGTTGAGCAGTATGTTGTCGGTTTAGAGGTTAATCATGATCGCCAATATGGTTATAAAACGCTATCTTCTTTTGGTGTTGCACAGCCTGTCGTTCGTAGCGTAAGCCCTCAGGTTATTACTAATGGCTTGCAGTCCTTAATTGAAATTGATGGTTTCAATTTAGGCTCTGTAGAATCTGTCAAATTGAATGGAGATGTGTCTGTTGAGATAGCTACTCAAGATGCCGAACATCTAGAGTTTATGTACACACCGGCAGTGACTGGTTACAAGTCGATTACGTTAACAACTAGCGCGGATCAAAACTCATTACCAGCGGCATTAACTGTGGTTGATCCTCTTGTCGTTAATTCAATATCGTCGGACCTGCTAACAGGTGATGTAATTAGTGATACGGGTGGTAATTTAATATCGCTGGATGTTGACGGTATTAGTTCGGGAATCAAAGTCTACTGGCTCCCATTGGAAGAGGGCTTTGAGGTTCAAGACGACTACAGTGTAAATTTTACGGTCAATAATGATGCTATCTCTTTCATGCATCCTGCTGTTGAGAAATATCCGGGCTATAAAATTGGTCGTATATATCATGCGATTATTGTTCGGGATGAAACTGGCGAAACAGTTCTATCTGAGGGTTTAGAGGTTGTTGATGATACGAGGCCTAAGGTCTCTAAAGAACAGAGCTATTATTACAATCAAGCCTTGATACTTGAGGGTGACGAAGTGTTGGCTTTTGACAGTTTCAGTGTGACACAAACGCTGTACGTCAATGGGCAAGTTGAGTCGAGTGACGTAACTTCCGATTTTATTTCAGAGTTTCTCGGAGATGGTCAGCGACTAGTAATCAAAAACCGTGAAGGAACTTATACTGCACATAACTCTACTTATGTTATTGAGATTTATGGCCTTACGGATGCTTATGGTAACTCGCCGACGATTGTTGACAATAATGGCAACTTTACAACGACAGCAAAAACATTAGATCGAGAGCCGCCGTCTAACGTTACGCTTATAAACTTAGACACCGCCGAAGAAATATCATCTGCGACTGCATTAACTCGCAGTAAAGTTCATTGTTTAAGTTTGACAGCTGAGGATAACTTTAATGACGCGGAGAGTCTTCGTTACCAATATCGAATTAGTGCTGATGGCGGCCTAAATTACGGTAAGCTGATGACTCAGCAAGGCGATCCGTCATGCGCTATTCAGGTATCGATTGCAATTGATCAGCCCGAACTTACGATATTCGCGCAAGTTAGCGATGGCGAGCAATTGACAGTACGTCAATTCGATATACCGCTCAAAGATCCTCAAATTAACTTTGATACCTTTACTACCAATCCTTTGGTTATAGAGGAAGTAAGTGACAGTGAGCTAATTTTCAAAATTATTGGCGATATTGAATTAGTAGATCTCGCTGCTTCATACATTGAGATATATGAAGGTGGCCGTTGGGTGGAATTAAATACATCATCTGAAATTGACGACGCCATACTTTCAGTTTCAGCATCTTTATTTCAGCCTAAGTTGTCGGACGCAATTTCAAATTACAATGGGGAACAATCCAGCGAAATTTCGATAAGAGCCGTTATTCCATTCGGGATCGATGGATCTAAAGTATTTGAAGCTTCCTACATTTTAAATAAAGACTTAACGCCACCAGAAATTCGTATTGTCTCGCCAGAGAGTGGGGGTTTTATTCCTTGGGATATTCAGCTGGATGTCTTACTACGATCTTTCGATCGATATAGTATCGAAACAGTAGAAGTATCGATAAACCAAGGTGAATGGATAGATGTACCGTATGCAAACAAGCTGAGTTTAGTGCCTACAGAAGCTGAGTATCCTAGTGATATTAGCTTTAGAGTGCGAGCAGTTGACGCTAATGGAAATATTAGTGCAGACCCTACTGTGGAGAATGGCGGGGAAATCATTGTTACTCCGTATAATGCAGAGCTAGGTGAGCCATCAGTTGTTTTATTGGAGCCTGGAAATGGCATTACAGTAAAAGAAAATACGCAGATGACTGCTCTTATCGAGATTCAGAATATCGAAGAAGCGACTGTACAATTCTGGATCGGTGGTGATGAAACTAACTCTCTTAACCCCGTAGATGTCGTGCTATATCAGCCAGAAAAAGAGTCTGTTACTAAATCAGTTTATTATGAAATACCTGATGTCGACGGTGATACTGCAGCTGTTCTTCGAGTACTGACTAATGGAAGAGTGAGAGCTCAGGCATATATCAACATTCAAAATGATGAAGTTCTTGGCTCAATGCCTCGCATTGAAACTACACCTCTAACGAACTTACTCTCCGGGACAGATCTCAAGGTGAATACCTATTCTGAACCTGAAATCACCGATCAATCGTCGGAATCTAACGTTACTATTTCTGGTGGACGTGACGGAGAAGAGAGTCTCGAATTTGGCGAATCTGAGACTTTGCATGGGTTGTACACCGATAATAACGATCTTCAAATAAGAGCTGAGCTTCGTGATTTGAGCGGAAACCGTGCGGAATCAAATCATACACTCAATGTCATCCCGTATTTTGATGATGCTGAACTGGCGTGGCTTTCAATTGAGCTTGGTCTTGAGCAAATCGCAACATCTGCTACCAGCGTAACACTTGGTCATGTGATAGCTATCAATCAGGTTTATGGTGGATATCGTATTTTGGCTAGTAATGCTGTTGAGCATAATGAGCCTCAGGGCAAAATGATAAAAATAGTAGCGGACGGCAATAGGCTTATAGCTCAAGTCGAAACAGATGGTCTTCGCCATATTAGAATTTTCGAATGGAATGGAAGTGAGTTTACTGCGAATGGAGTATGGCCATTTGATGGTCAGTTACTGGCGGTAAATGGGGATTTACTTTATGGCAAGTCAGGTGAAACAATCACTGCTTGGAAACTACAAAATGGAGAGATTCTGGCTCTCTCTGGATTGACCTATGATCATATTAACGATGTCAAAGAAGAAAATGGTTCTCTTTGGGTCTTGACGAATGACAACTTGGTTAATGTGAAACTTGTTCTAGTTGATGGACTGTTTAATTTATCTGAGTTAGATCGTTATCATACAAGTGATTACAACCAAGTTAGCATTACTGCTAACGAAGTAGCTCTAGTCGGTAATGAAACAATCGATTTCTTCGACATTACGACCGAAGGTTTGGAAAGTAAAAATAGCATACTCCTTCAAGAATCCATCGAATTTGTAACTAAATCGAGGGGCTACTGGTGGGCTGAAACGAATTCAGGTTTATTCGCTATTAAAGGTAGTGACGTAGTAGGGGTTCTTTACGGCGAACACTTACTTTCTATCGGACCAGATAGTCTAGCAATAGAAGAAAACCAAGAAGTAGTTATTCGAACAATTGTAGCGGCAGAGAATGAAATGCCGGTGGAATTTACTACAAGTTCGTCGTCCTATGGACTAATAATTACATCCAATGTCGATGTGATAGAAGATCTAGTGATAACCGATTTAGACGGCCTACAGTTAACAAGTTACCGTTTGAGTAGTAATCAGTTCCTGCTGCCTTATTATCAAGGTATTGGTGAAGTTAAACTGAGCTATACAACGCTTGGTAAGAAATATACAGATAGCTTACTTGTTGATCTTTCGACAGTGGGTGGCAACTGGATAATTTCACCAGATACACCAACACTCGCTATAGGTGGCGAAGTTCCGATTTCGTTGATGACTATCAACGTGACTGACACTGGGGTGAATACCAATGGAGCTGGAGAAATCGTAACGCCAGTTGCTGATATGGGGTGGATAGATTGGGTGTCAGTAACAGCCGAAAACTCGGCTATTTATGATGTTTCTAATCAAGATATATCTCGCTCATGGAGTGGGGTCGAAAACAACAGTTTTGGTCGTATTGATATATACCAACCAGAAAATAACTCTGCACATTATGAAGGTGAGGATGTACGGGTCAATTTTGACTGCTCTGGTATAGAAGATATTCGATATAGCCGTATTACTCTGGAGAATTTTTCTGAGTCAGTACTATCGGAGTACATCGTGTCCGGATGTGCTGGTGATCTGGCTATAACTATTCCTCCTCTTAAAGTTTCTGAAAACTACTATGTACGTGTTCAGGTGTATCAAGGTGCTGAATATCATTACACCGAGAGTCGAGTGGCCATCAAAGGTATACCAAAGACGACACGCTTAAAATCAACTCTTAATTTGCCCGAAATCGTCGCTGCCGGCACTAATCTGTATATTGCTAGAGACATAGAAAATATCGCTGAAACAGGCTTATTGTTGATAGAGGACGTAGACGGAAATATTCTATCTTCTGGTGAAAATGAAATTAATTTCACCATCCCTCAGAGTTTAGATGAGCTAATTGTTCGTTCATACGTTAATGATGGTAAAGGCAATGATAGCCTCGATGTCTATCGTATTCGTATCGTTTTGCCATATATTCTAGAAGAAGCAGCATCGGTAGCTCCTTACAACATGCTATTGCCAATTGTCGGTGATACTCTTTTTGTTAGAGGACGAAAAGTTCAAGATGAATCAGGTAAGACAATAATAGAATCCAGCTTCGACATTAAGTCTATATCTCATCTTGGACGTCGGATAGTTGTTTTAAATGAAGACGGACTAGAAGTATTTGACGAAGATTTAGATTACCAAAAAGTAGCGAATCACCCGGTATCGAACCTTACAGGGTTTGTAACTGATGGAAGTAATTTGTACGCATGGTCTGATGTGCAAATCTTCAAGTATGAAGTGTTCGGCAATGATTTGATGCTTAAAGATCAGTGGTCGCTATCTAGTCCAGTAGGCGATGCTTACATCAATGGTAATTTAATATATACGTCAGGAGATGTGCTTTGGAATGACGCTAAAGTTGTAAAAACATTTAATCAGGCACCTCTGTGGCTGGTTCGCCATAATTCCTATTATTGGATACAACTAGAAAATGGCGATCTCTATCGTCTTAGTGAAGATTTTTCTGAAACAAAGAAAGTTGGTGTGTATAACGCGTCACAGCGGGCAATTACGTTGGCTGGAACTTTAACCTTATTGACTGACAGTAATGGGCTTGAAATCCTATCCACAACTTTAACTAGAAGCATTTTGTCGCTTGGGACATTGCAGCTATCTACCTCTGGTATTTCTGATGTTAATAAGAGTAATGGTTACCTCTTATCTCCATCAGGTACTCGTTGGAAGCTACAGCCAGACACACACGAACGTAGCGATTTCCAAACAATGCAATCTCGTGGTGGTAATGTCAGTGCTCTTGATTGGTGGCAAGGCGCACTATATGTAGCTGCTGACCATTACGGTGCATACAGTCTCGAATTTGAGTCTGATGAATGGGCGTTTGATCATTTAAGCGCACCTTATGGTGAGCGTGTTAGATATGTTGCGCATACGGATAGTGGCTTAATTCTTACGAAGAATGATCAATCCAGTGTCAGTGTAAAATCCGTGATATCTGGAAAAGAAACTAATATCTTAGGGAGCATTGATCCTGAAATAGTAGCAACTGGTATAGATTACATAGCGGCTTCTGATGGTCGAAAGATACACATTACAAAAGCAGCAAATTCGAAAGATTTTATTGAGCTAACCCTTAATGATGCTGTATCGATAACGTCAATGGACTGGAATACTTCAGCGCTTTGGGCGACTGGTGATGACGGTTTGTTATACGAAATTAACGTATCAGAATGGCCGATCAACCCTCTGGACGTAGATATCGAGCAGCATTCTATTCAGCTTAATGTACCGGTGAAGAAAGTCGTGGCAGAACCTGGTCGCGTTTGGTTATTGCATGCAGACCAAATTAGCTACTACCTACCTGCTACTAATGAATTGATTGAGTATTCTATACCTGAGGCGATCAACTTCCTGACGATGTCAAAAACCGGCGGGGTCCTTTGGGTAGCTTATGAAACTGTACAACAGAATAAGCTGATTTCAATCGATCTTAATGACCTTGATTTGACTGGAGATAGTTATGAGTTTGACCGTGAGGTAACTGCAATCGCGGCAGATTCAAATTATCTAGCGGTAGGCTTTGCAGATGGAAATGTTTCCATTAAATACCACTCAGAAGTTAAGCGTTCGGATAATTTTGGTCTAAATAGTCCGAACAGGCTTCACGTCTATCAGTTTGGCGAAAATATTACTTATAACGGTGCTAGTAATGATTGGGTGGCATCAGAGCTATATATTAATGGTAATGCGACACATAACTTTGTTGGGCCAATAAGCTATACGGAGCTTGTACCTGGTTGGTTAATGAACGGACAAAGTATTTTCTTCAATACAGTCGTGCAGGATGATTTTGGTAACGTTTATCAAAGTACCGATACTGAAGCACTTTTACAGTCTCGCTATTTACCAGAATCGCAGATGACCGTTGAGCTATCACTAGCGGATATAAGTTATTATCCCCAGCCTCTTAAGATCGAAGCCGTACTTGAAAACGCAGAGCATCCAGTTCAGATAGTTGAATACTATATGGCTCCCAATAGTGATGGTCCTTATGAATTAATTGCTAAGCATTATGGTCCTCAATTTATTATTGAGAAAAGCTTCGGGCTAGATAAAGATGGATACTGGGTTAAAGCGAGAGCTGTTGATATTTATGGCAATTTCGCTGACTCTACATCGGTAGAAATTAATCGCGAATTAGATGTCATAGTACCATCATTAGAGCTAGTAATTACCGGTGCGCCTGTTGTCGATCAGCAGACAGTAATTGTCGATGAAAGCTATCAATTGGTAACTACGGCGCTAGACGACGAAAGTGGTGTAGAGAGTATTTTCTTCTACCGAGATTCAAAGCTTGTAAGTGCAATGTTTGGTGAAACAGAACTTTCTTACACTGATATAGCTTATATTACAGGAGAAGATATTATCTATCGCGCAGTTGCTAATGACTACGCTGGCAATTCAGTTGAGCTCTCAAATCTTGTGAATACGATTGAAAATACACCGCCAAAATTTGAATGGGTTAAAGTTAATGGAACTCTTGTTGATCTGGATGCTTTAGTACTACCAGATTTAATAGAAGGTGATGAAGTTAAAATTACTATTAATATTTCAGATGACGTCTCATTGAAAAGCTTTAGTGCAGAATGGCTTTCTAGCACTAAACAAGTTGACGCCTCAGGAAAGAATAGTCAGCAGGCGGTTATATTCTCGTACTCTAGTAACGAGCGATTGGCTCAAAGTGAGAGTCGTGAAATTGTATTGAATTTAGAAGATGCAACAGGGCGAACGACGGGTCTTAGTCTTCCTGTAATATTAAACCCAGATACTGCTCCTGACATGTCTAACCTTAATGTGACGCTTCCAGAGTCGATTATCTTTGGTGACACCACCAAAGTTCTTACCACTGGTTATGCAGATGTTGATGATGGCGGTGTTGATCAGCTTGATTGTGAGGTTGTGTCACCGGCTGGAGAACACATTGCCTCTCTTTCCTGCAATGATACATATGTATCCTTTAAGGTTCCTGGATCTGAAGATGTTGGCAATAATGAATTCCAGTTTGCTTTGAAAGCAACGGACAGATTCGAACAAACATCTACGACCGAGGTATTTACGGTACAAGCATCTGCGAAGCCAAACCAAATTCGCTTCACAACAAATGGTGACGTTAATTCTACTTATGTAACCCCAGATGAAGCACCAGTGTATCAAGTTATCTTAGAGGATGATTATGCCCGTGGTGTTGCTCATAGAGAGGTTCGTTGGTACCTAGCACCTAGAGATAATTCGACCAATATGGTTGAAATTAGTAGAAGCTCTACGGATGAAAATGGTAACGCGGAGATTATTCTCGACACTAATTTAGCGGTGGGCACTTATTTACTATATGCATATGCCGATAGTGGTTATCAGCTGGTACCTGCAACCTTAGCAATAACTGTCGAGGCTGGTACTCTTAGTGGTGTTCTCGTTGAGTATGAAACTAAGTTGGATGCAGGCAGTGAAACTCGGATTTCGCTAACACCTACCGATCGAGCGGGTAACTTGCCCGCTATTACTGCACCTCAATCTGTCGTGGTTGCACTGCCACAGGGCTTCAACTTTGCACTAACAAATGATGGCGTTGTATCCGCTCAGACCGATGGTTCAGAAACAATTGACATTACTGTCGATGAAGGAACGGTTGAGATAGTACTGAGCTCTGCAGAGTTAGCTGGTGATTATCAATTTACGGTGACCAATAATCTTGAAGTTTATTCGTGGGCTAATGATTTATTGCAAGCTACTAATCAGTTTTCTTGGCAAATTGTGGCGGCTGCACCGAATGAAGCGATTATTAACTTCTTAAGTGACGAGTACCAAACAAATCTTGGTTCTGAGAAAGGGCGCATTGAAACCGAAGATAATCTACTTTACGAAATGATTGTTGTAGATCGCTTTGGTAATCAGGTATTTGATAGTGCCACGGCATTTTCCATCATCGAAAATGGAAATCTATTTGTATCAGGTCAATCGGTTGAAGGGCGCGGTGAATTTATTCTCTCCTTTAATGATGTTGGAAATCACCAGCTTGATATTAAATTTACGACAGTCGGCTACGAGTTCTTAGATCGGAGCTTCAGCATAGATGTTGAGCAACGTGGCCCGGGGTTGGTGGATCTGATATGGGGTTCAGGTTCATCCTCTCATTACCCTGAATTTATTTTGGAATTTAATGAAGATATCGCATTACTCGAGGGCGATGAGCTAGAACAAGTACTAACGTTGCATCTTGATGAAAATACGTTACAACCTGAATCAGTAACTATTGATGGAAATCGTCTTCTTGTAACTATGGTCGAACCTGCGCAAATCGGCGCGGAATACACCTTGTTACTGGAAGAACTGAAGGTTAAATCAACTTCTACAGGTACCCAATACCGCGCTCCTATATCCGGTAGTTCCAAAACTGTACAGAGCCCATACATCTATGTTGATTCGGATCAATCTTTCCAGTTTGAGGATGAATCCTTAGTTGTAACTGTAGAAAAATATGGAAACTACAGCGTCATTACGCCAGAAGTTTTGATTGTTGAGGATGATGTATCCTTGCCCGCCAACTTCAATGCCAGTGGACTCTGGACGATGCCATGGCAGCCGACAAGCTTTACCGATGGAGATCTACGCACGTTAGAGTTTAGTGTTACGCGTATGGGCTCATTCGATCCTCGCGTTGGAAATACACTTTCTATCACGTTGCTATTAAAAGATGGTGACTTCGACGGTGATGGCTTAAGTAACTGGTTCGAGCACTCTGAAACCGGCTACGATCCTATGGTTGCGGATACTGATAGTAACGGCATAGACGACGGTGACGAGGATTATGATCAGGATGGGTTAAGTAATTCAACTGAAGTTAATTTCGGTACCGCTTGGAATAATAGTGATACTGATGGTGACTATTTAAATGATGGTCTTGAGTATCAACTTGGTACTAATGCTAGTGGTGTAGGCTCTCGTGATAGTGATGATGACGGTATCTCCGACTATATCGAATACGTTTCACTATCAGATCCAATGAGTCCGGCAGAACACTTTATCGACCCGTTCTATATCGTGGAGATCTCTGTTGATGAAGCTGAGAAAATTTATACTTATCGCGGTGCATCGATCAAAGTTACTCCAAAGGTAAGTGTTCAATTCGATGATGGTTTTTATAGTGAATTGGTATCAGTGACAGAGCTACCTGACATTTACGGTATAAATTCGAGCGATAACAATGTAGCAGTGGTTGACAATGGTGAATACTTCTACAACGTAGTGGGATCCGGCGAAGCGCAGATTACAATTTACCTAGCAGAATTGCCGCAGATCTCTGCTGCACAATCTCTGATTGTCAACCAATCCATCGTCGTAGAAGGAATGCACTTAGCGTTGATTGATCCAGGCTATCCAATGGCTTTTTATAAAGGAACAGACCAAAATATGGTGATGTTCGAAATCCTTGAGTCGGATACGAAATTTATGATTACGGGTGCTCGAATCAATGGTTTGCCTATTGGAATTACGACGAAGGAAAGCGTTATTTTCGACGATTGTCCAATAGTCGAAGTTTCGTATGAACCATTCTTTATGCCTCGGTGTGATGGTTCGATGACAAGCCTCAATATAGATGATTCGAATTTTTCATATGTTTCAACTGCTGGCGCAAGTTTGGCAATGAATCGCTTTGCGCTTCATTCCTCAGTACCAGTTAATGATGCAGACAATGTCGTGATTTTGGAAGTTGATGTTATTACGGAAAACGACGAGTCAGTAACAATGTCACTTGAAATTGCCGTATTGGAAAATGAGCTGCCGACAGTCACCATTAATGAAAAGCCATATGTTGCTCTTTATGGTTCACCATTTACGATAAAAAATGACGATCCAGGTGATATTCAAGTAGTGGCTGTTGACTCAAATGGTATCCCTATATCAAATACTATTGATACGATACAAAATCTTCACATATCACTAGGAATGGTTAGATTTTACGAGTTTGGAGTAGAAGAGGATGTTGAAAAATTACATCTATCTTATGAATTGGATGCAGGAATCGGTTATTTAGATTTTGCTAAGCAGCTACTTTCTTTATTGCAAATCGAAGTTTTTAACTTAGATACGCAAGAGTCTATTGCAACTGAAATTACTTGGAGTTTTGTTGATCCATTAAGTTTCGAAATTGAAATCAATATTCCATTGTCATCGTCTACCAGATACGGTTTCTCGATGGTTTCAGGTCAATCGAATCTGATATTACCTACTAATGTGTTGCAGTTAAATTTGGTCGAAAGTTCGGTAGAATTAAGTACATCTTCGCTATCGCCGTTATCAACTATTGTTTCTTCAGAGCGCTGGTCACTAAACTCCTCAGAACATCATCTTAACGGAGATTTCTTGATTGATAATTATCGCTCTATTTTGGAAGCATCTTTAGCGCCGAGAGATCCTCTGCATGAAATTCCAAGTGTTGGATACATTGCAATGAGTAGATCTATCGGCTGGGGGCAGTTTATCTCTGACCTCGGTTATTGGGTTCGATATAATTCTGAGATGGCTCGCTCGGGTGGGCTGAATTTAAAGTTTATGACGGCGGATGGCGAAGATGTAACTACTGTTCAATTGTCGGATGAGCGTTTACTAGCTTGGTTGGGATGGTTACCTGATCCGGACGTACCTGTTGCATTTTTATCGAATCCTTGGGATGTACCCTTCGGAAACTATATTATTGATGATCGATATAGTGGTTCATCTTATTACCCAAGCGTGGTCGTATCTGGATTGGTATTTGGAGCTGATTCCTTAGAAAATCTACCGGTATTCTCAATGCTGCTAAATAATGAGGCGCTAGCTGATGAGCAAAATATTTATGATACTCTTTACGCGTCTATTTCATATGCCGCGGCATTAGCAAATTCTCCGAATATATTGAATGAATATATTCAAGATGGGATTTTGTTCGGCAGCTATGTTAGCGATTCTGCAGTGTCGGAATATGATAGATTATATACAATGAATATTCAGTATTCAGAACCTCAAAGTGACATAGTAGATTACTGGGAAGAATTAACTCGCTATTTAAATGATAGTACGATTCTAGATTGGGGGTCTTATTCTGGCGGTTTTGAATCGAAGTTTGAGATTTTGAAGACTTCAGAACTTCAAGTTCGAGTAACAAATACGCCCGATCTCCGGATCGGTGGGACTGGCACGGTTCGGCTTGCAATTACCGATAGCCCCTCTCACTTGATTAGTGGAGTATTAGATCCAATGGCGTACTACTCTGTGGTAATTGAGGGTTCGGCTGGGATAGCATGTATTAATGAAGAAAAGTTATATAGCTCTATTAGCGAACAGAATGCATTTTTCGGTGTGGCATTTGAGGTTCCTTATGCAGGTATGTCTGGGGCTCAGCATGTTTATGATGAGAATAATAATCTCTGTTTATCGAGTGTTGTTATAGGTACAGTCTCTGGCGATTTTGCTATGGATATCCCAATTTCTCAGATTGTGTCTGTATTTGATGAAACTGTCGTGGGTACTGTTTCAGTTACCAGTCACCAAACGGGTGAAACCATTAAGGTAAACTTTAATTACCTTGCTGCAACGACCGAGATACATTTATTGCCCGATTCTTATACTCAGATTCCTGCGTTGCATCGATATAGTGACTGGAATAATGCTGGTGCGGCTCTTGAGTATACGCTTTCAAATGACGGGAACACCGGTATTTTGAATATAACGATTACTAATTCTGAAGTCGAAGAGATGGCGTGGTGTTCGAGTCATGAATGGAATGATTCTGACCGCACTAAGTACTGCGATGTGATTGTATATACAGATGACAACGGATATGTATATCGATACGAATTTATGAATTTAGCTCTTGAGTATCTTGAGGCGGGTAATAGTCTTCAATTATTTATCGAGCGAGCGGATGGGTTATACTTTAATGATGATCAGGTATTGCCAACGTTGAGTAGTTCTGTTTTTGAGGTTGATATTCGGAATCTCAATGGGGGAGTTCTTTACTACGACGAAGGCCAAGACATTAATTCTGCATTTGGTCTTGAATACAACTTCAATTCATCAGGAGTGTCGGTTCTGATGGTTGATGGCGAGCCTGCAGATTTAAATCTATATGGATATGGTTTCGACATTGCGGAAGAGTTCGTTGATGACGTTGGCTGGGTAGAGAAAGGCCCAGAAATTTATGCGTTCTCGAATCGCCAAGTAACGTTAGGAAATGGAGTACATGACGGATATGATTCGTATGATGAACTTCTATCCTTCACTAACGAGTTTGAAGTCTATAGAGGCAGTGTTATCGCATTTTACGATGAATGGGTTCCAGTTTCAGAAAATGCCCCTCAAGATTTTTATCCAGAGTCGAGTAACCGGCACGAGGCTCCGAATCTCTTGTACCCAGAGGCTTTTTATGAAATCGGACTTTATTTGAATTCCCAATTGGATGGGAGGGAAGGGTTTATTCGTACATTTAGCAATGGAGCCTACAATGACTCTGAGGTATTTATTTTCTCTATGACCCCAAAACAAGAGAGTTCGTTGTCATGCAAGGAAGCAATAGAAGTACAACAATTAACAAGCCCAATGACGATGGAACTTGAAAATCATATAGACTATAAGGGATATCTCAGTGTTAGGATAAATTCACCATACTTAATAGACGGTGTTTCTTTTTTGGGAGATCCAAATGTACCAGAGAATCATATTTCATGGGGAGAACGTCCTGTTAATGATGAGTGGCACTACGATAGCGACGATGGTTCTGCGATATCGAGGGAGTTTTTACTCGATGTTGCCTATGATGATTATCCATCACAAGTGAATATTGAGATCGATACGTTAGAATGCGGCATCGTCCAAAAGACACTTCCTTTGTTATATAATGAAAATGCGAAGGCGGTAGGGCTAATTCCCGGATATTTTGATATCTACTATGAAATATTTGATTGGTATTAACTTAAAATTTTATTAGGAATTTTCATGAAAAAGACATTTACATTATTGGTTGTTACAGCACTTCTATCGGGATGCTCTGGCGATTATGTTGCATCCGTAGGTGGTGACAAAATAACCAAGAAGGATTTCTTGACATATTTAGACGTGAAGGGAATTCGATACGACGATATCAGTACTATGGATGGCGTTCTAAAAGGGTTGGCTTCGAAAATAGCCTTAGAGAAAGCTATCGTTAATGAAGGCATTAAAGGAAAGGAAAAAATTGATGCGGAAGTGGCAGAGTACAGAAGAAATTTGATTGTTAATCAATATTTCGAAAACTATATTAACACTACAGTAACTGATGACTCTGTACTTAATTACTACAATAACAATGTTGATGAGTTTGAAGAAGAGAAGGCACATATTGCCCATATACTGATGCGCACTAACTCTGGTATGCCGGACGAAGAGCTTCAGGCGATTAAGACGCGCACCTACGAAATATACTCTCGTTTAAAGAAAGGCGAATCTTTCGAAGCGCTTGCAGGAGAGGTTTCCGCAGATACTATTTCAGCGAAAAAAGGAGGAGACCTAGGATGGGTTAAAAAAGGGTTTTTATCGCCTATTTTTTCTAAAACGGCATTTACCTTAGCGGCCAATGAAGTCTCTGAACCTATTCAAACTGAGTTTGGCTTTCATATTATTAAAGCCCTTGAATCTCCAAAGATTATTAAACGCTCATTCGATTCTATGTCGGGCGAAATCCGCCATATGCTTAAGTCCAAGGTAAAACAAGAGAAGCTCAACCAGTTAATGTCTTCTGTTTCAGTTGAGCTTAAGGAACTTAAGGGTGAATAACAGTATTCATGTCCTATTGGTTGCGAGTATTACCCTGTTAATTCAGGGTTGCGATATTGGTGCCGGCCAAGATACACAGACCTATCTTGCGAGAGCAGGTAAATCTTATATTACGCAAGACGATTTAGATCATCATCTCTCCACGTTTGAGGAGGGCGCTCGATCAGAAATTATAAGCAATCCATTCGCCATTCAGCAGTTAGTCGGAAGTATCGCTATGTCAGAGATCATGGCCGATAGGCAGGAGGAGAATCTCTCCGATTTAGAACGGCTTGCTCTTGATGCATCGGTTGCTGCATTCCGACGCCAGAAATTAGCCGCCGCTTATATTGCTGATAATTTGAGTATTAAATCACCATCTTTGCAAGAGATGCGTGATTACTACGATAACCATATTGAGCTATTTGGTGGTACTGCTTTGTACACTGTTGATGTTTACTCCTTCAGCTCCGTATGTAGTTTTCCTAATACTCTTTTTACATCACATGATTTAGCTGAAATATCATCAAAATTAAAGGAAACTGATTGTGGAAGTTCCAAGAAATTCGTAGGTGTTAAACTTGAAGATTTACAAAGAGAAATAGGTAGTCTGCCTCGCGCTTTAGAGGTTGAGAAGGGTATTTGGATGTCTACATCCGTAGGTCAATCGTATGTTTTCTGTAACTCTGTAGATGTCGGTGGCGTGAAACCGTTTACGGAGGTTATACCAAAATTACGAGAGAATCTTGCAACCGCATACTTAAAAGACGCGTTAGCGGGTGAACGTAAAAAACTCAACAAGGAAATCGAGTTTTTCGATTAATATCATGAAGCACTTTTCTTATCTGATGTTCGTAATTTCATGTGTTTTTTGTAAAGCGTCTTTGGCTTATGAAAATCAGTGCGAATTGCTTTTTAATAACGGCGTAGGAAGTCATTTACCGAATGTTGTTACGCTATACAGTTATGCCTCAATCGTTGGTGGTAATGCTGCAATAGATGCAGATAGCATCAACGGTTGGGGTAAAGGGAGAGCTTGCGGGGGAACTAGTTGCTATGCAACGGGTAACGCGGCAGCAATATTCCCTGAGTTTGTTCCATTTGACGGATGGACGAGCAGCGGCTCAACAACTACAACCGGGCTTGAATCTTTTTATGTAGGGCCTTTCGCGAGTAAGACACTCGATTCTAATGGCGAAATTCGGTTATCCAGTATGTATGTATCATCCACTGGCTCTTTGGCGTTAATGCCAGGCGATTATTGGGTGGATACTCTATCCCTCGGAATGTTCTCAAAAATAACCTTGGCCGTGCCCGGTCAAGTTCGTATTTTTGCACGCTCTGTTCACTTATATTCTACATCCTATTTTGGAAGCCTTGAGACTCCTTTTCTTGTTTATACCGGCGAAATAGAAGTAGAAGCATTTAGCGAGGTGAATGCTTTTATCTATTCCGTTGGAGATGCAGTATTTGATTCTAATACAGTCTTAAATGGCGCTGTTTCTGGAGATAACGTTCATCTAGGTCTATCAGCAACAGTTAATTATTTAAATGAAACGCTAGCAAACGTTAACTATGGGTGGATATGCGATTACGACAATGATGGAATTTATGATGGATTTGACGAAGATTCTGATGGCGATGGTGTCTCAAACGAGCTAGAAGCACTTGCCGGTACTGATGCGTACGATGCAAATAGTCGTCCAATAGACACGGATGGAGATGGACAAATTGATATTCTTGATGACGATATCGACGGTGATGGCGTGGATAACGACAGCGATGCCTTCCCAACCGATCCAAGCGAAACTGTCGACACCGACGGCGATAACATTGGTAACAACGCGGATACTGACGACGATAACGACGGTTACACCGATGCCGACGAAGTAGCAGCGGGCACTGATCCGTTAGACCAGAACAGCGTTCCGGCCGATAACGACGGTGATTTCATTTCGGATGTTACCGACACAGATGATGATAATGATGGTGTCGCTGATGCTGTGGATGTCTTCCCAACCGATCCAAGTGAAACTGTCGACACCGACGGCGATAACATTGGTAACAACGCGGATACTGACGACGATAACGACGGTTACACCGATGCCGACGAAGTAGCAGCGGGCACTGATCCATTAGACGAGAACAGCGTTCCGGCGGATAACGACGGTGATTTCATTTCGGACGTTACCGACACAGATGATGATAATGATGGCGTCGTTGATGCTGCGGATGCCTTCCCAACCGATCCAAGCGAAACTGTCGACACCGACGGCGATAACATTGGTAACAACGCAGATACTGACGACGATAACGACGGTTACACCGATGCCGACGAAGTAGCAGCGGGCACTGATCCATTAGACGAGAACAGCGTTCCGGCGGATAACGACGGTGATTTCATTTCGGACGTTACCGACACAGATGATGATAATGATGGCGTCGCTGATGCTGCGGATGCTTTCCCAACTGATCCAAGTGAAACTGTCGACACCGACGGCGATAACATTG
>Ga0207878_100208_pt1 | contig 39324 bp, 41 predicted proteins | sample LinPmetageLP41_FD_184053 | JGI IMG/M metagenome (GOLD analysis project Ga0207878, IMG submission 184053) | Marine viral communities from the Pacific Ocean - LP-41 (SPAdes) | ecosystem: Environmental > Aquatic > Marine > Oceanic | place: Pacific Ocean | collected 2010-08-27 | reverse complement strand
ATGCCGCATGGTTCGGAGGAGTCGGTATTTTTCGAGCGTCTCGAGGAAGCGTGCCAGGCCATTCGGCTGTTCGAGCCGGACGCGCTGGTGCTGGCGCTGGGGTTCGACATCCATGAGAAGGATCCGCAGGCCAAGGTGTCGGTCTCTACGCCAGGGTTCGGCAGGCTTGGGCGAGAGATCGCGGGGCTTGATCTGCCCACGCTGGTGGTGCAGGAGGGCGGTTACTACCTGGAAGGACTCGAAGCCAATGCGGTGAGCTTCTTCGAAGGGGTGTCTGGTCGCTGACTTCGCTCCGACTCAAGCTGGGCCTGGGAACGCGCTCAATGCCAATCAGGGTCAACTGATTGGCATTACGCATCGCGTCTCTTTTTCATGATGCAGGAATACGATTCGGTCTACGAGGCTTCCGGTGCCGTTCCATGTTGCGTTGGCGGTTGTCGGGCAGCCGGATGACCAATGTAACGCACCGCCAGCAAGATGCCGATTAGCGTGGCCAGATAGACCGCAACCTGGATACCGGCTGGACGGGCAGTGTAGCCTACCAGTGCATGCAGTACCTGGCCCAGCACGCTGGCGTCGCTTAGCAACCAGGACGAATCCCAGATGTGAAAGCCCCATGCCGGTACCATATTGGCGTCCACCAGGAAACCGATGCCCTGACTGGCCATGCCCGCTGCCAGGAGGATAATCATGGCATTGGTCACGCTGAAAATCCGCTTCATGGAAATCTGCAGAAGCCCCAGGTACAGTGCGGCACCCATCGCGACACCGCCGGCAATACCTATCACTGCCCCCGTACTCATTTCAATCAGTGAGCCGGAATCGCTGACGGCGATGCCGTAAAGAAACAGCACGGTCTCCGACCCTTCCCGCAGCAGTGCCAGACCAACTACCAGTGCCAGCGCCAGCAGTGACTTGCTGCCTGTCTGCACCTGACGACCGGTAGACATCAGGTTCTGGGACAGTTCGCGCCCATGCCGACCCATCCACACACTGTGCCAAGTGAGCATGGCAACGGCCAGAAACATGACTGAGGCGTTGAAGATTTCCTGCCCCATTCCAGATGCAAACGACTGAATAGCACCCGCAAATACCGCAACCAGCCCGGCTCCCAGCAGACCGCCTGCCAGGCCATAGGCAATCCAGATGCCTCGCCTGGGCACAGTCTTGGTTGCAGCCATCACAATGGAGATGACCATCGCGGCTTCGAGAACTTCGCGAAATACGATGAGCGCCGTTGAGAACATGGGCGTGGTCCTGAGTCGGTTGCCGGGTGGCGGGCATTACGCTCTGAGGGTCATGCTGGCCGCAGATTCACTCAACAGTCAGATAAGCCTTGGATTCGTCTTCGTGATACTCGTCCATAAAGCTGTAACGACCAGGTTCGAGTGGGCCAACGAAGACCGAAATGGTCTGTCCGCCCGGAACGATTTTTTCCACATCGAGATCTTGGCTCTCAAATTCCGCTGGTGACTTGTCCAGGTTATTGACGGTCAGCTTGACTCGCTCGCCTTTAGGTAACACGAGGTTTGCCGGAGAAAAGGTATGGTTCTTTAGCGACAACACATAGCTATCATCAGCGGCGGCCGCCAAGGGCAAGGTCATTGTCAGTGCCGCAAGGGCAAGAAGGCGAAATATCGTGCTCATCAAGAATCACTCCATACAGATGACGTAGAAAGCCTGGTTGCTTTTGGCGATCAATTTTAAATCGCAGTACGAATGATAATGCTTATTGTTTATGTTTTTCAAGAGGAGCACTGAATAAACTGGCGGGCGACATAAGATGCAGGGTGTCTAAAAAAGGCCGCACCGGCTACCAGGGCGCCGAGACAATCTCTTCAAAAGCCGGTGTCAGCGCCAGCCATCACCATCAGACTGCTTTTACCTGCCAATGAGAGTCGTAACCAGCACGTTGGGGCCGGATTCAGGTGGCAGTGGCATTGATCCAGCGGAAAATCTTCCTGGGATGGCCTCAAGTCCAGTTCCTCTCGGTCGATAGTGTGATTCCAGCATGGGCTCTTGGCACAGATTTTCGGCACAGATCTTCAGCAAAGACCCTCGGAATAGACCTTCAGCATCGATGTCTTGCATACCAGCTATCGACGTCTTCAATTTTCCGCCACAGTCGTGGGGCTATATTCTGTATGCCATTCCTACCGGAAACCCTATTCAAGGGCCGGACACCGTTATTCAAGGAGAAGCAGCGTGAAAATTTCAGGGCGCATCAAGGCGTTGATCATTATGGCCGTCGTTGTCTACGTGCTCGCGCACGTGGTGCGCGCCATGCTGATGACGCTGGTTCGCTCGAATGCGCTGCCTAAACCGTCGTCAGAAAACTCGCGGGCAACGCTGCGCCTCGAGAACCATGACGAGGAGACGTTGAAACACTGCACGCGCTGCTGACGAGGCTAATCCGCAAGACAGTGATATCGACGCACCCGACCCTGCAGGTCGGGTGCGTCTTTGGTTGTGAATTTCGAGGTCACGCGGACGCCACCCTCGGCTATGATGAATGTCAGCCGTGGCAATCGCTTCCTGACCACGGTGGTGAGTCTCTTACGTGAATAACAGGATTTTCATGCAATCAATCAAGACAGCCCTGATCGGCGCGGTCCTCTGCGGGGTGGCCGCTCAGGCTGCCGCGGCGGACGACATCACCATCGGCACCAACAACTGGGCCGAGAACATTGCGATCTCGCATATGTGGCAGCAGTTGCTCGACGAAAAGGGCCACGACGTGTCGCTGAGCGAAGTCTCCAAGCCGGTACTGTTCGGCGGGCTGGCCGAAGGCGATATCGATGTCTCGCTCGAAGTCTGGCTGCCGAGTGATTCCGAATATCTGAAGCCTTATGGAGAGCGGATCAGCCTCCACGAGACTTGGTACGACGATGCCCTGGATGCGCTGGTCGTGCCCGCCTACGTCGAAGATATCGATACTATCGAGCAGCTCAAGGCCCATGCCGACGACTTCGAGTATCAGGGTGAACCGACGATTTTCGGCATCGAACCCGGCTCGTCGATCGCCAGTGAAACGGATGCTACCATTGAGCAGTATTCGCTGCCGTTTCGCCAGTTGAGCAGCAGCGAGTCGGCCATGCTGGCGCAGCTCAAGGACGCCTATCAGCGTCACGAGCCGATCGCCCTGACGCTGTGGCAGCCCCACTGGGCATTTGCCGAGTATGATCTCAAGGTGCTGAAGGACTCCAGGAAGATCTACGGTGCCGGCGAGCAGATCAAATGGGTGTCGCACCAGGGGTTCGCCGATTCACATCCCGACGTCGCGAAGATGTTCAATGCGTGGCACATGACGCCGGAGCAGCTTTCCCAGCTGATGCTGACGATCGAAAAAGCGGGCGATCCCGACGAGGGCGCGGCCCAGTGGATCGACGAGAATCGAAAGCTGGTCGACGGCTGGCTAATGACAGGTGGCGATAACTGAGCGCTGATACTCAAGGGTAGCCGCTCCTCGGGCGACCTTGTTCCAGTAAGATTTTATGTGCTCCATCAAAAACACCCGCGCTCGAAGAGCGCGGGTGTTGTCGTTCTGGGTCAACCGGCACCGCGTTTACGGTGCCGTTGCCCTTGACGCGATTACTTGTTTGGCTGCTTGGTGACGCGAAGGTAAGGCTTCTGCTCGTCCCAACCGTTGGGGAAGAGTTCCTTGGCCTTCTCGTTGTCGATCGAGGGTACGATGATGACGTCGTCACCGTCCTGCCAGTTGACCGGCGTGGCGACCTTGTAGCCGTCAGTCAGCTGCAGACTGTCCAGTACGCGCAGGATTTCGGCGAAGTTACGGCCGGTGCTGGGCGGATAGGTAATCGTCAGGCGCACCTTCTTGTCGGGATCGATGATGAACACCGAACGCACGGTATTGGTGCCGCTGGCGTTGGGGTGAATCATGCCGTAGGCCTCGCTCACCGAGCGGTCAGCATCGGCCAGCAGCGGGAAGTTGAGCGCACAACCCTGAGTCTCTTCGATGTCGCCGACCCAGCGAGTGTGATCGTCCAGCGGATCGACGGAGAGGCCGATCGCCTTGGCGTTGCGGCGTTCGAATTCCGGCTTGAGGCGCGAGACTTCACCCAGTTCGGTGGTGCAGACCGGCGTGAAATCGGCCGGATGAGAAAACAGGATGACCCAGTTGTCGCCCGCCCATTGGTGAAAGTTGATCGGTCCGTCGGTGCTTTCCTGGGTGAAGTCGGGAGCGGTATCGCCGAGTTGCAAAGCCATGATTTTCTCCTGTTGCTGTTGATAGCTTCGGTTTGAAGCCTAGAGTCCGGTACCCATCATGACGAGCGGAAGCGGGGCTGTGAAACAACCGATAGCAATAACGACATGCCAACGGCGCTCGCGCGATAGGACCTTGATGTATTTCCTGATGTCTTCCTGATGTTTTTTATAACGTGGTAGCGAAGGCTGCATATCTCAAGGGCAAGGTAGCTTTCAATTCACGTACTGCCATTTCCAGGGTAATTTACGCGCAACCGCGCCCGGATCAATCCGCGGGCGCTGCGGCGCCCAGGTAGTGCTTGCGCCAGTAGCGGATATCCAGCGACGAGACGCTGACGGTGCGCCCGCTACCGGGGGCATGAATCATCCGGCGATTGCCCATGTAGATGCCGACATGGGTGGCGCGGTTACCTGAGCCGAAGAACAGCAGATCACCGGGACGCGCGACATCAATGTCGTCGAGGGCGTGAAACTGATCGTTGGATGTTCTTGGCAGCGAGATGCCGATCTTGCCGTAGGCCATCTGCGTAAGCCCCGAACAGTCGTAACCGGACGGGCCGGTACCTCCCCATCGATAAGGCGTGCCGAGCGCCTCCTTGGCCGCCGACATCACCAGGATGCGATCGATCGAGAGATTGTTGCCATCGATGGCCGGACCCTCGTCGCGAGTGACGATCGCCTTCTGCGAGCTGCAGCCGGCCAGCAACAGCACCGCGATGAAAAGAAGCCGGCGGGAGCGGTATCGCCATGGCGATGAGGATAGTGATACAGGGAAGCGCGTGCGGAGGAAAGCGTCTGTCGCCATGCCGGAGTTCCGAGCGTGGGGTTGACGTCGAGTGTAGAGTAGCCTTGGCGGCTTGCAAAGTGGCCGGTGGCAAGCACCGGCCCGTGGTGGCAAGGGTTTCAGACTTGCGCCATGCCACCATCCACGCACAGCTCCGCACCAGCGATATAGCTGCTTTCCGAGCTGGCGAAAAAGCCAATGACGCGGGCTACTTCTTCCGGCTGACCGAATCTGCCTAACGGTATTTGAGCGGCGTAGGCTGAGCGCTCTTCGGCACCGACTGTCGCCATCATGGCGGTATCGATGGGTCCCGGACTGACCACGTTGACGCGAATTCCGCGAGGTGCCAGTTCCATCGTCCACCCCCTGGCCAGCGCTCTCACCGCAGCCTTGCTCGCACTGTACAGGCTGCGTCCAGGCGCACCGATGAGCCCGGCGATCGAGCCGATCAGCACGATGCTGCCGCCCTCGCTCATGAGCGGTAGCGCGGCTTGTACGATGAGCGTCAATGTCTTGACGTTGATGGTCAGATGGCGGTCGATATGGTCTTCGGTTATCTCACCCAACATCGCCGGTTCGGAGATACCGGCGCTAACGACCAGCACATCCAGGTGGCCGGAGTCATTTCTCAGCTGCTGCACCAGCGCTTCTAGATCCGCCGGTTGCGTTGGGTCGATCCGAATCGGCTTGACGTTGGTTCCGATACTCTCCGCTGCCATCCGGACGTCATTCTCACGGCGGCCGGTAATCCAGGTCATGGCGCCCCGTTCGGTGAAATGACGGGCGGTAGCCAGTCCGATGCCGCTGGCGCCGCCAACGATCAAAGCGTTGAGATTGGTCAAATGTGACATGAGAGCTTCTCCTCGTGAGTTGAGACGAGGAAATATACATCGTATATTTGCGCTAAAATACGCACTCGTTTGCTAGTAAATATCAGTAGGTATATCGCCATGGCCACATCCAGAATGTCCGTCGACTCCTCCGGGACGCCCCTCGATTTTTCCAGTCGGCCCCCTGAAAAGCAGCTCGATAGGGAGCTCGAACTCAGCGAAGTTACCCGTGCACGTCTGACGCTCGAGCACATTACCAACAAGTGGGCGGTGCTGATTTTGACCGTGCTCTGCCCACAGCCGGCAAGATTCAACGAGATCATGCGCCGGCTAGACGGCATCACCCACAAGGCGCTCGCCGATGCACTGAAACGCCTGGAGCGCAATGGTCTGGTGACGCGACGAGTGCTGACTGCCTCGCCCATCGGGGTCGAGTACGCGATCACCGGGCTCGGGCACTCGCTTCGCGAGCCTTTTCAGGCGCTCTACGCCTGGACGCTGATGTACGGTCCGGCGCTTGAGGACGCGCGACACGAGTTCGACGCGGCGCATGACGGGGCGAGTTGAGTCCGTCGATCAAGACACCTCTTGTCACCGCGTCTATCGATAAGCCGTTGTCCGAAACGCTTTATCGTTGGGATAAAATCGACACTTTTCTGGAGCGCTGTAGATATGTCCATTGTTGAAGATCAGGTGCCCGGCGTGCAACCCGCCACGGCCGACAGCCAGGGTTTCGTGCTCAACCACACCATGCTGCGAGCCAAGAATCCCGAGATTTCGCTCGCTTTCTATACCCGCGTCTTCGGCATGCGTCTGTTGCGCAAGCTCGATTTCCCCGAGATGCAGTTCACGCTCTATTTTCTGGCGCGCGTCGATGACGAAAGTGCCATCCCCGAGGACGATGGCGAACGCACCGCCTACACCTTCTCGCAGAAGGGCGTGCTGGAGCTGACTCACAACTGGGGCAGCGAGAACGATCCCGAACTTCAATACCACGATGGTAACGCCGAGCCGCAGGGCTTCGGGCATATCTGCTTCTCGGTGCCGGATCTCGCGGCGGCGGAGCGATGGTTTGACGCCAACCAGGTCGAATTCAAGAAGCGTTCCGACCAGGGCAAGATGAAGAACGTGATCTTCGTCACGGACCCCGACGGTTACTGGATCGAAGTCGTGCAGCCGTCATTGTCGAAAAAACTGGGGAAAGCACTGGGGGAAGCATCAGGCGAGTGATCGCCTGACTGTCCCGCTCGCCCATTCGAGCATATCGTTGCGAACCGCTTCGTCATCCCGCACGGATAGCTGAAATCAGAGCCGCAGGTCTGGGGGCAGCCCGATCCGCGACGATCGGGTATGCTGCGGCCTCACGGCAATTCACTAAAGGATGCGTGTTCATGGACCGTAGAACTCTGCTGAAGAGCTCCATCGCGTTGGCCGCCTGGTATGGTCTGCCCTCGGCACCGCTGTTCGCGGCGGCGCGGGCTTCCAGCGGTATCGCCGACGGGCAATCCGAGGCGTTCAGCTTCGATTGGCTACAGCAGTTCGCCAAGGATCTGGCAGCCAAGCCCTACCAGAGCAATGTCGAGCAGCTACCGCCGACGCTGGCCAATCTGACGCCGCAGCAGTACAACGCCATCGGCTACGATCCCGATCATTCGTTGTGGAACGAGATGAATGGCCCGCTTGATATCCAGTTTTTCCATGTCGGCATGGCATTCAACCAGCCGGTGCGGATGTACTCTATCGATCCGGATAGCCAGCGCGCCAAGGAGATCCATTTCCGCCCGGATCTGTTCGATTACTCCAAGGCAGACGTCGACGTATCGCAGCTCGAAGGCCAGGGCGATCTCGGCTTCGCCGGGTTCCGGGTATTCAAGGAGCCTTCGCTGACCGAGCGCGATATCGTCTCCTTCCTCGGCGCCAGCTACTTCCGCGCGGTCGACGATACCTATCAATACGGCCTCTCGGCGCGCGGGGTGACGGTGAATACCTACAGCGACGGCAAACCGGAGGAATTCCCGGCTTTTACGCGGTTCTGGTTCGAGACGCCGGAGAAGGGCGCGACCACGTTCACCGCCTATGCGCTGCTCGATTCGCCGAGCCTTGCCGGTGCCTATCGTTTCGTCATTCACTGCGAGGACGACCGCGTGGTGATGGATATCGACAATCACCTCTATCCGCGCGAAGCGATCGCCCAGCTCGGCATCTCACCGATGACCAGCATGTTCAGCTGCGGCACCCAGCAGCGCGACATGTGCCTGACCTACCACCCGCAGATCCACGACTCCGACCGGCTGTCGATGTGGCGCGGCAATGGCGAATGGGTGTGTCGGCCGCTGAATAATCCGCCGCGAGTCCAGTTCAATACCTTTGCAGACGACAATCCCAAGGGGTTCGGTCTGCTGCAGACGGATCGCGATTTCAGCCATTACGAAGACATCGTCGGCAACTATCACAAGCGTCCCAGCCTGTGGGTCGAGCCCAAGGGCCAGTGGGGCAAGGGCGAAATCCAGATGCTCGAAATCCCCACCACCGGCGAGACTATGGACAACGTGGTGGCGTTCTGGAAGCCGCCGGAGCAGGCGATCGAGCGGGGCCAGACGTTGAGCTATGGCTACAAGCTCTACTGGAGCGCGCAACCGCCGGTGAAGTCCGATCTGGCCCGGGTGCGCAAGACGTTTACCGGTATCGGCGGTTTCCCCGAGGGCTGGGCACCGGGTGAACACTACCCGGACGTCTGGGCCCAGCGCATCGCGGTCGATTTCATCGGCGGTCAGCTCAAGCACTTCTACGACAACGATATCGGCATCCATACTCAGCTCGACGTGCCCGAAGGCGACGTCAAGCAGCTCGAAATCCTGTGGGTCGAGGAGATCGACGGCTTTCGCATCCAGTTCGACTGGTATCCGACCAACGACGCCACCGATCCGATCAACATGCGCCTGAACCTGACCGCCAACGACAAGACGGTGAGCGAGACCTGGCTCTATCAGTACTTCCCGCCGGCCCCCGAGGAACGCCAGTACCCGGCCCATCCCGCCAGCTGACAGAAACGTCGATGGAGGGATGAAACCCAGAGGGCGGCCAGTTGGCCGCCCTCTATATGCTACTTCCGGTGGGGTTCGAGCTTCGGATGGTCAGTGCGCTGGATTTGCTTCGGCGCATCGTCTCCACAAGAACGCTTCGCCTGTTAAGCTGATGAGACGATTCGCAGAAAAATCAGGAAGCGATATGAGCAAAATTACCGACAAGAGCCCCAAGACCGCTAAAACCTCCAAGACGACCAAGCGCGGTACGGCACCACTGAATGCCGAGGCGATGACGTTTCTGGAACGCTATCTCAACAACGCCTCGCCGACCGGTTACGAATGGGAAGGTCAGAAACTGTGGATGGAGTATCTGCGCCCCTACGTCGATGAATTCATCACCGATACCTACGGCACCGCGGTCGGCGTGATCAACCCGGACGCCGAATACAAGGTGGTGATCGAAGGTCACGCGGACGAGATCTCCTGGTACGTCAACTACATCACCGATAACGGCTTGATCTATGTCATTCGCAATGGCGGCAGCGACCATCAGATCGCCCCGTCAAAGCGGGTCAACATCCACACCGACAACGGCATCGTCCAGGGCGTGTTTGGCTGGCCGGCGATCCACACCCGTCGTCAGGGGCCGAAGGAGAAAGCGCCGGAGCTCGACAATATCTTCATCGACGTCGGCTGCAGCACCAAGGATGAGGTCGAGGCGCTGGGTGTGCATGTCGGCTGCGTGATCACCTATCCCGATGAATTCTTCATCCTCAACGGCGACAAACTGGTGTGCCGCGCCATCGACAACCGCATCGGCGGTTTCATGATCGCGGAAGTGGCGCGGCTGCTGAAAGCGCGCAAACAGAAGCTCGATTTCGGTCTCTACATCGTCAATGCGGTGCAGGAGGAAATCGGCCTGCGCGGCGCGGAGATGATCGCCGAGCGGCTTGCCCCCAACGTCGCCATCGTCACCGACGTCAGCCATGACACCTCGACGCCGATGATCGAACCCAAGCGCGAGGGCGCCAACAAGATCGGCGACGGCCCGGTGATCTGCTACGCCCCGGCGATCCAGAACAAGCTGCGCGAGCGACTGATCAAGGTCGCGACCGAGCAGAAGATCCCGTTCCAGCGCCTGCCGCGTTCGCGGGCCACCGGCACCGATACCGATGCCTTCGCCTACAGCAATTCCGGCGTCGCCTCGGCGTTGATCTCGCTGCCGCTGCGCTACATGCACACCACCGTCGAGATGGTCCACAAGCAAGACGTCGAGAACGTGATCGAGCTGATCTACCACACCCTGCTCGATATCAAGCCCGGCGAGACCTTCAGCTACTTCGATTGAGTAGCGTGGATCTGGCGGTACCCACGCCCCGATGAGCGATCATTGGGGCGTCTTCGTTTGGATCAGATACTGATCAACCCTTCCCACCACTGCCGGATCGGTTTCCACCAGCCGGGCGAGTCCTCGCGGCCTTGACGGTCACTGTCAAGATAGACGGTGGCGGTGAGGCCGGCGGAGAGCTTGGTGCCTTCGGGGATGTCGTCCAGTGCGATGCGTACCGGAATCCGCTGGGAAAGCCGTACCCAGTCGAACGAGGCGTTGACCGCGGCCAGCCCGTTGGCCTGGCTGTTGAGGCTACCGTCACTGATACCGCGGGCGAAGCTGTCGACATGGCCCCAGATGGCCTTGTCGCTGGAGAGCAGCTGGACTCGAACGGGCGCGCCGACATCGATGCTGTCGAGTTTGGTCTCCTCGAAATAGCCCAGCACGTAGAAACTTTCGGCATCGACCAAGGTCATGGCGTCGGTGCCCACGGTCACGTACTGGCCGGGACGCAGCAGCAGATTGGTGACGTAACCATCGACCGGCGCGCGCACCGTGGCACGCGCCAGATCCAGATTGGCCTGGTTGACCTCGACCTTGGCCTGCTCGACGGCGGCCTGGGCCGTGGCCAGCGAGAACCGGGCATTGTCCTTATCCTCCTGCGAGACGTAATTCTTCAACCGCTGGCGACGACTGTTGGCGGCCTGGGCTTCGTCACGCTGCTGCGACAGCTGATGGAGGTTGGCCTGGGCTTCGTCCAGCGCCAGCTGGTAGCGTCGCTGATCGATGGTGAACAGCACGTCGCCTTTGGCCACCCGTTGGTTGTCGTGGACCTCGAGACTGTCGACGAGGCCGGCCACATCGGTGCCCAGATTGACCACATCGGCACGCACCCGGCCGTCGCGGGTCCACGGATCGTGCATGTAGTGATTCCAGATCTGGGCGACGGCGACGATGGCGGCGACGACCAGGGCAAGGGTCAGGAGTAGCCGCACACTCTTGCGGAGTCGGGTAGGCCAGTTCATCAAGGTCTTTTCCTTATCCAGCGATCGGTAGTGAGCCCGTCAGGGCGAGTACCGACCACAGCAGCAAAGCGAAAATGGCGATATCCGCGAGCACCGGTTGCCAGAACCAGTGATAGAGCCCCAGGCGGACGAACAGGCGGCGGAGAATCAGATAAAGCCCCAGCGCCAGCAGGACGGGGACGGCCAGCGGCGGCAACAGGAACCCCAGGAACGACCACTCAGTCAGCATGTCGGGTCCCTCCAGACGTCGTGGTGGCCGTATTAGTGACCGCATTGCCGGCCTTATCGGGAGCCTCATCGAGGGTGTCATCAAGAGTCTCACCGGAAGCCCTACCGGCGCGGGCTTCGAGCGCGACGCCCGGCGCCGAGCGCATCAGGTGACCCAGCATGGCGATTTCGCCGATGCTGGCGATCGGCAGATGGGCTTCGCGATAGAGCTGTTCGACCCAGCCCATGGCCTCGTCGGCGAGTTCGTGCCAGACGGCGGGATCGTGACGGCGGCGGGCGACCACGCGCCTGCCGATATCGCCGAGCCAGGCTTCGATCTCCCCGCGATGGGGGCCAAGCGCATCGCGCAGACGTCGGATTCGCCACACGCAGAGTGCCAGCGCGTGCAGGTCGATGGCCTCACGCACGGCGCTGTCACTGCCGCCCAGCGCGACCAGTCGGCCCAGGCGGTCGTAGAGCCGGCTCTCCAGCCGGGCGCGGTTAGGCAGCGACTTCTCTCGCAGCAGCCGACTCAAGCCTCGCCAGTAGGCGGCCATCAGCGTCTCTATCCGCTCTTCCGGAGAGCGCTGACGAAACAGCGAATAGGTGATCATGGAGGCGATGGTGCCGATGATCGACGCCAGCCCGCCATTGATATAGCTGCCGGGAGAGAAGGTGTAGGTCGAATGCAGGTTGAGCAGGGTCATCATGGTAATGGCGCCGGCCAATCCGATTAGCGACCAGCGCGGGTGTGGCGTCATCAGGGTGCCAATGGCGACGGGAATGCCGATGGCGATGGCCAGCAGCGGAAAGCCGTTAATGGTCGGGAGTACCAGAAACAGCAGGATACCCCCCAGGATGATCGCAGCGATCGCCCCCCACAGGAATTGATAGACAATCGCCGCCGGATTGGGCGCCTTGGCAAACAGCATGGTGAAGACGCCGAGCAGCATCATCGCCAGATAACCGGAGTGCCAGCCACTGTGAATCCAGAACAGGCCCAGCAGCTCGAAGGCGATGAACACGCGAAAGGCGTTGAAGCGGGCAACGAAGTGCTCGTTATGGGTGGTGCGTGAGCGGCGCTCGCGAGGCAGCGTCTTGACTTTCGACGAGGTCGGATCGTCGAGCGCATTGCGCAGCCGGCGGCCATGCTGCAGCAGCCCCAGCACTTCGCCCAGCCGCTGGCGAACGAGTTCTGCCCGGGCGCGGGTGCGCGGCGCGATGGCTTCATCGTTCCAGTCGAAATCGGCCAGCAATAGACGGTCGGCCGGCTTGCCATCGGGTTCGGACTCGATAGCCCGGAGTAGCGGCAGCGCCTGCTGGCTCAGCTCGGCCAGCCAGTATTCGCCGCTATCGCATTCGCGTGGACCGTCGCAGTCTCTTAAATAGTCCAGCGCCGTTTCCAGTTCGCGCACGGCGGTAATCAACGCCAGGCCATCGCTGGCAAAACGATCCAGCGCGGGAATGAAGTGAATGAGACGGCGCGTCTCCAGCCGGGCCAGTCCACGCAGTTTCTCGAACTGCTGGTAATGCTGGAACAGTGCTTTCAGGGGGGCGTCGCGACTCGCTTGAGAACGTGGCTCGGTGAGCGTCGTCAGCGTTTCGGTGGCGGCCTGGGAAAGAAACCGGGAGAGCGCACTCGGCAGCGCTCGGCTGCCGAAACGCGGCGCAATGACGACGTGCGCGAGCAGGCCGCAGCCGATGCCCAGCGCCGTCTCGCTGAAGCGCCCCTGCGCCACGGACCAGATATTGTCGATACCCGTACCGATCGCCGTCAGCGATACCAGCGTCGCGGTATAACCGCTGAGCATCATGATGTAGCCCAGGTGCTCGTCCTGCTCGAGCATGACCCAGTACATGCAGAATGCCAGCCAGGCCCCGGCAAATAGCAGATAGAGCATCGGCTGCTGGCCGAACAGCGCGATCAATACCAGGCCGGCGATGGCGCCGATCAGCGTGCCGAACAGGCGTGCCACGCTGCGCCCGATGATGATGCCGATCGGCGGCGTACCGCCGGTGAACATGACCGGCTGCAGTGTCACGATCATCACCGCCAGAATCGCCCAGGCGGGCTGGTAGAGATCGAGGCGCATTGACAGAAACAGCGCCAGCCAGACGGCCAGCACCGTTCTCAACGCTAATAACCAATGATCGGCGGGTATTCGGGACATAAATGACCAAAACCCGTGAATGCAGGCATCCACAGGAAAGATGTAATCAATCGCAGTAAAAGTTAGGCTGCGAATGATCGCATTGCGTGCGACTTTTGTCTACCGCTACAGGCAGAAGAATCAGAGGACTTGATCGACTCATGAAGGTAACCTGCTGCTAAAGGCGATCTGCTTTTAAAAGGCGATCTGTGTCTAAATAGCGCATACCGAGGGTCAGTCAGTCCAGGATGGTGCGTTTGTGACCTGCTCGCATGAAATGGCACTGCCCAGGGATCTTTACCGGGAACTGTTAAGAATTGTTTTAAATGCAGTTTTAGAAAATCGGCACGCTTTTTCCATGACGTGATTCATCAAGTCTGGCCTCGAGCCTGTAAATCTTGAACAGAACAGTGCGCCCATCGGCGCTTGGCAATGAAGCCTGGATGTCTTCTCGACGTCCGGGCTTTTTTTGTGAGAAACGCCATGACATACACGCTCCCCCTCGGGGTGCTCTACTCGACCTCAGGCACCTACCAGCGCATCAGCAACCATGCGCGAAACGGCGCTTTGCGGGCCGTCGAGGATATCAATCGGCAGGCGGAGGGTATCCGGCTGGAGGTGTACGAGTTCGATCCTCGGGGTGAACTCGATGCTTACCATCGGGGGGTGGAATCGCTGTTAAAGCGAGGGCTGCGTCATATCGTGGGGACCACCACATCCGCCAGTCGCAAGGATATCGTCCCCGACCTTGAGCGTGCCGCTGCGCTGCTGTGGTACGCCAGCCCCTACGAAGGGTTCGAATGCAGTGAGAACGTGGTCTATCTGGGCGGCAGCCCCAACCAGAATCTCGTGCCCCTGCTGAGCTATGTGCTGCGCGAGCACGGTAAACGCGGCGTGCTGGTCGGCTCGAACTATGTCTGGGGCTGGGAGAGTAACCGTATCGCTCGCGAGCTGATCGGCGCTGCTGCTGGAGAGGTCGTCGCCGAGCGTTACTTTCACTTCGGCGATGCGGATTTCACCAGCGTGATCGAGCAGATTCTGCAAAGCGATACCGATTTCGTGCTCAATAATCTCGTCGGTGAGTCTTCCTATTTCTTTCTGGAGCAGCTCAATACGGCATGCGCCCGAGTCAGTCGTCGGCTGCCGGTTCTCAGTTGCAATTTCACGGAGTGCGAACTGTCGGCGGTGTCTCGCCTGAGCCATTTGCGGTTGCTCTCCAGTGGCCCCTGGTTCGACGTCGCCGGTAATGCCTTCAGTGCCAGTCAGCGTGTCGGTAATGGCGAGGCGGTCTTTTCCAGCTGTTATACCTGCGCCTACACGGCCGTCACGATGCTGGCTCGGGCTTGCCAAGCCATCGGTGACGACGACCCCGATGCCGTGCTGGCCTGGTTGCAGAATCGGCCCCAGGTCACGCCGTTGGGAACGCTCTCGCTTCAGCCCCACAACAATCATCTCACGCTGCCCAACTGTATCGCCGAAGCGCGCGATGGACGCTTCGAGATCGTCCATCGCCAGCCTGCTACGCTCGAGGCCGACCCCTATCTCACGCGCACGCCGCTTGCGCAATTCCATGAGCTGGCGGCGGGTTCGTCGGCGGTACCCAACCTGAGGGTGGTGAAATGAATTCGCAAGTGCTGTCTCCGCATCTCCTGCTGGTCGACTGCGAGGCCCGCTCGTTGGCAATGTTGTTGAAGAGTCTCGATCGATTGGGGCTGCGCTCGGAAGCGGTCTACCTGGATTCACCCACGCCGCTCGACAATGTCAGTGGCGTAATCGTCGAGCTCGACCATTTCAACAGTGAACGGCTGCTGGCGCGGGTTCGCGGTGCGGGTATTCCGATCATCGCCATGACGCAGCATCAGACGCTGTCCCAGATCCAGCGGGCCGTAGGCCTGGGTGCCACGGCGATCCTCAACAAGCCGATCACCCAAAGCACGGTTTACACCACGCTGGCGATGGCCAAGGAATTGCGCCAGCAGACGCAGTCGCTGGAAACGGCAAATCACGAGTTGGCCCGACGCCTCGAATCCCAGGAGGTGGTATCCCGCGCCGTGGCCCGGTTGATGGTGACGCTGGGCTGTGACGAGACGCAGGCCTACGAGCGCTTGCGCAGCCACGCCATGGAACGGCAATTGACGTTGGGTCACGCCGCCGAACGACTGTTGCAGCCAGCCAGTGACGAACAACGGTACCAGCGGGGGCACTCCTGATGACGCTGCTGATGGCCCTGTTGAAGCGCAAGAGTGTTGCTTTCTCGCTGCTGTTCATTCTGATCGTGGTGGTAGCGGCGGTGTTCGCCCCGTGGCTGGCCCCCTATGACCCGACCGAACAATTCTTCGATGGCCTGACCATCGAAGGCGCGCCGCTGCCGCCCAATGGCGATTTCTACTTCGGTACGGATCTGCTGGGACGGGACCTGCTATCGCGCATTATCTATGGCGCGAGAACGTCTTTGATCATCGGTGTGGTTTCCAATGGTATTGCCGTGATCATCGGAACACTGGTCGGAGTCACGGCAGGTTTCGTGCGCGGCTGGACTGGCTCGTTACTGATGCGCTTCACCGATCTGATGATGTCCTTCCCGGCACTGTTGTTGGCGATCGCGCTGGCCGCCATTCTGAGGCCCAGCCTGTGGATCGTGGCACTGGTCATCGCGATGGTGAACTGGGTACAGATCGCGCGGGTGATCTATTCGGAGACGATTTCCATCGCGGCGAAGGATTTCGTCGCCGTGGAGCGCACGATCGGTGCCAGCTCATTACGCATTCTGTTCTCTCACCTGCTTCCGCATCTTCTGCCCACCATCCTGGTCTGGGCGACACTGGGGATCTCCACCACGGTACTGCTGGAGGCAACGCTGTCATTTCTGGGTGTGGGCGTGCAGCCGCCGATGCCGAGCTGGGGCAATATCATTTTCGAGAGCCAAACCTACTTCACGTCGGCGCTGTGGCTGGTGCTGTTCCCTGGCGTCGCCATCGTGGCGTTGTCGCTAAGCTTCAATCTGGTCGGCGACGCGCTGCGTGACGAACTCGATCCGACGTTGAAGGGGAGGCTGTAAATGGCCTGGTACATCATCAAACGACTGTTCTACGCGGTGCTGATCCTGCTCGGGGTGACGTTGATCACCTATTTTCTGATGTTTCTGATCCCGGCCGATCCGGCGCGTCAGATTGCGGGCCGCAGCGCGACGGTAGAGGTTGTCGCCAATATCCGCCATCAATTGGGGTTGGACCTGCCGTTCTATGAGCAGTACCTGCGCTATCTGGGGAACCTGCTGCAGGGTGATCTGGGGCGCTCCTATGTGCAGCGTTCCCAGGTCTCCGATCTGATGGCCGCGCGGATCGGGCCGACGCTGCAGTTGATGGCCGCCGGAATCGGGTTCGAACTCGTGATCGGCATCACGCTGGGCATCGTCGCAGCAATCAAGCGCAACTCGGCGCTGGACCGGATGCTGATGGCGTTCTCGTTCGTTGGCGTCTCGTCGCCGCATTTCATTGCGGCGATGCTCGCGCTCTATTTCTTCGCGGTGAAGCTCGGCTGGTTTCCGCTGGGAGGTTACGGCGGCATCGAGCATCTGCTGCTACCGGCCATCACGTTGGGCGTGCTGGGCAGTGGCTGGTATTCACGCATGGTGCGCTCCTCGATGATCGATGTGCTGCACCAGGACTTCATCCGCACCGCGCGCGCCAAGGGGCTGACACGCGTGCGCGTGCTGCTGAGGCACGTCCTGCCCAACGCCATCATTCCGGTCATCCCGATGATCGGCATCGATATCGGCATCTTCATGAGCGGTCTGGTGGTGGTGGAATCCGTTTTCGGGTGGCCGGGCATCGGTCAGCTTGCCTGGCAGGCGATCCAGCAGGTGGATATTCCGATCATCGTCGGCGTGACCACGCTGTCGGCGGTCGCCATCGTGGTGGGCAATCTGATTGCCGATATCGCCGTACTTTTCGTCGATCCCCGTATCGACGTGAAGCACAGCTGAGGTGTCCACAACTGATAGTGGTTCACGACTGATAGTGGTTCACGACCGATAGTGATCCACGACTGATAGTGGTCTCGTAGCACTGGGTCTTCGTAGCACTGGTTCTTCATAGCAATGAGTCTTCATACAACAAGGAAAAACCGACATGCAAAAAGTTCTCAAGGGATTTGCTCTGGCAGCATTGGCCGCCGCGATCAGTGGCGCGGTTCAAGCGCAGGACACGCCGAAGCCCGGGGGAGACGTCATCGTGACATACCAGAACGACGTCGCCACGCTCGATCCGGCCATCGGCTATGACTGGCAGAACTGGTCGATGATCAAGTCTCTCTTCGACGGGTTGATGGACTATGAGCCGGGCACGACCAATCTGGTGCCGGAACTCGCCGAACGTTACGAGATTTCCGACGATGGACTCACTTACACCTTTCATCTGCGCCAAGGCGTCAAATTCCATAACGGCCGTGACCTGACGGCCGCCGACGTCAAGTATTCGCTCGAGCGTACGGTCAATCCCAAGACCCAGAGTCCTGGAGCCGGCTTCTTCTCGTCGATCGTCGGCTTCGAGGAGGAGTCGAGCGGCGCTACCACCACCTTGAGCGGTATCTCCACGCCGGACGATGCCACGGTGAAGATCACCCTGAAAGCGCCGGATGCGACCTTCCTGCACGTCATGGCGCTCAACTTCGCGTCCGTGGTTCCCAAGGAAGCGATCGAGAAGTGGGGGCCGGACTTCGGCAAGCACCCGGTGGGCACGGGCGCTTTCAAGCTGAAGGATTGGGCGCTGGGGCAACACCTGACCTTTGTCAAAAACGATGACTACTATCGCAAAGGTATTCCCTATCTGGATCAGATCGATTTCCAGATCGGGCAGGACCCCAACGTGGCGCTGCTGCGTCTGCAGCGAGGAGAGGTCGATATGGCCGGCGACGGGATTCCGCCGGCGCAGTTTCTGCAGTTCAAGAACGATCCCGCTTTCCAGAAGTTGATGGTCGTCGGCGATCAGCTGCATACCGGGTATGTCACGTTGAACGTCACCATGCCGCCGCTGGATAATCTCAAGGTGCGTCAGGCCATCAACATGGCGATCAACAAGGATCGCATCGTGCGCGTCATCAATGGCCGAGCGACCCCTTCCAATCAGCCTCTCCCGCCCGCAATGCCTGGCTATGACAAGGATTACCAGGGCTACTCCTACGATCCGAAAAAGGCCAAGGCGCTGCTCGAGGAAGCCGGCTTAGGCGACGGCTTCGATACCGAGCTCTACGTCATGAATACCGACCCCCAGCCACGCATCGCCCAGGCCATTCAGCAGGACCTGTCGGAAATCGGCATCCGGGCGCAGATCAAGTCCCTGGCTCAGGCCAACGTGATCGCCGCCGGGGGTAAAAAGGATCAGGCGCCAATGATCTGGTCTGGCGGCATGGCGTGGATCGCCGACTTCCCGGATCCCTCCAATTTCTGGGGGCCGATCCTCGGTTGTGAAGGCGCCGTACCGGGCGGCTGGAACTGGGCGTGGTACTGCAACGAGAAACTCGATGCCGAGGCCGACGCGGCCAATGCGATGGTCAAGCCGGATCAACAGGAAGCACGCGCCAAACGCTGGGGAGAGATCTTTACCGCAGCAATGGACGATGCGCCCTGGGTGCCGATCTTCAACGAGCAGCGCTATACCGTGCACTCGGCACGCATGGGTGGAGAAGACGCCCTATACGTGGATCCGGTCCACATTCCCGTCAACTACGACTATATCTGGGTGAAATGATGTGTGATCACGGACTGATCAAGACCATTCACGGCCATCAGAGTCATCTGGGCTGGGACAATGCCAACACCCCGGTCATGCAGGTCGCACCGGGGACGACCGTCAGCTTCGAGTGCAATGATTCGTCGGGTGGCCATTTCACGGCGGCTTCCACGCGGGAGTCGGTCGCGACCATGCCGTTCGATCGTATCAACCCGGTGACCGGCCCCGTCTTCGTCGACGGTGCCGAACCTGGCGACATACTGGCGGTGACCATCGAGGAGTTCACCCCGTCCGGCTTCGGCTGGACGGCCAATATCCCCGGCTTCGGGTTGCTGGCGGATCAATTCACCGAGCCGGCGCTGGCGCTTTGGCACTACGACACGCAGACGCTGGTACCAGCGGCGTTTGGTAAGCACGCCAGGGTTCCGCTCAAGCCCTTTGCCGGGACCCTCGGTGTGGCGCCCGCCGCGCCGGGTCTCCATTCGATCGTCCCCCCGCGCCGGGTGGGGGGCAATCTCGATGTGCGCGACATTGCCGCGGGCTGCACGCTCTATCTGCCGGTGGAAGTGGCGGGGGCGCTGTTCTCGATCGGCGATACCCACGCCGCCCAGGGCGACGGCGAAGTCTGTGGGACCGCGCTCGAGAGTGCGATGGACGTCACGCTGACGCTGGACCTGATCAAGCAGACGCCGCTGGCGATGCCGCGCTTCTCGACGCCGGGGCCGGTCACCCGACATCTGGATGGCGCCGGTTACGAGGTCTTCACCGGCATCGGCAGTGACTTGATGAGCGGCGCGCGTCAGGCCCTGGAAGGCGCGGTCGAGTGGTTGGTCAAGACCCGCAATATGCCGGCCGAGCAGGCCTACATGCTCTGCTCGGTATGCGGAGACCTGCGTATCAGCGAGATCGTCGATCAACCCAACTGGGTGGTGTCGTTCTATGTTCCGCGTATCGTTTTCGAGTAATCGCCAACATGTCGCTTCCTGATAATTCCCGTGACTCTCGCGTGCTCTCCGTCGAACGCTTGTCGATCGATATTTCGCATGAGCATGAAACGCAGCGCGTCGTCGATGATCTGAACTTCACGTTGCATGCCGGTCGCACGCTGTGTATAGCCGGGGAGTCCGGTAGTGGCAAGTCGTTGTCGTCGCTCGCCATCATGGGGCTGTTGCCGAAGGTGGCGCGGATGCCGAGTGGGGCGATCCTCTATCAGGAGCGAGATCTGGTCGGGCTATCGGATCGACAGATGTCTCGGCTTCGCGGTCGCGACATCGCGATGATCTTTCAGGAGCCGATGACCTCGCTCAACCCGCTGATGAGTGTGGGCCAGCAGTTGGAGGAGACCATCCGCCGTCACAAGCTGGACGAGGGTGGCGGGGCAAGACGTCGAGCGCGCGAAATGCTCGAGGCAGTGCGGGTACCGCATGTCGAGAAACGTCTCAAGCAGTACCCGCACGAACTCTCCGGCGGCATGCGCCAGCGGGTGATGATCGCCATGGCGATGGTCTGCCGGCCCAAGGTGCTCATCGCCGACGAGCCAACCACGGCGCTCGATGTCACGATCCAGGCGCAGATTCTCGAATTGATGCGCGAGCTGCAGCAGGCGTTCGGCACGGCGCTGCTGATGATTACCCACGACATGGGTGTCGTCGCCGAGATGGCCGACGACGTGGTGGTGATGAATCAGGGTATCGTTGAAGAGCAGGCCTCGGCGCGTGAACTCTTCTCTCGGCCGAAATCGGCGTACACCCGCAAACTGCTGGCGGCAGTGCCGCGACTGGGAGCGGCCGCGACGTTGCCTTCGAGAGCGCAGGCAGCGCGCGTACTCGAGGTCAGCGATCTTCGCGTGCGTTTCCCCGTCAGACGGCAGTCGCCGTTTGCCTCGGCGACGGAGGTTTGTGCGGTAGAGGCCGTGAGTTTCGAACTGGGTGCGGGAGAAACGCTGGGGCTGGTGGGAGAGAGCGGCTGCGGCAAGTCGACGACCGGCAAGGCCTTGATGAACATGCTGACCTATTCGGGCAGCGTGAAACTCGACGGCCGCGAGCTGAATGGCCTTCAGGGAAAGGCTCTCAAGGCGGTACGCCGGGATATCCAGATGATCTTCCAGGATCCCTTTTCTGCGCTGAATCCGCGCAAGACGGTGGGCGAGTTGATCGCGGAGCCCCTGCTGGTGCATGGCCTGGCGAATGCCGCCCAACGGCGACAGCAAGTCGAGCAACTGCTGTTGCAGGTCGACCTGCCGGCCGCGGCGGCGCTGCGCTATCCGCACCAGTTCTCCGGCGGGCAGCGTCAGAGAATCTGCATTGCCCGAGCGCTGGCGTTGGAACCTCGAGTGATCATCGCCGACGAGCCGGTATCGGCGCTCGATGTCTCGGTTCAGGCGCAGGTGCTGGAACTGATGAAGTCGCTGCAGGATCGCATGGGCCTGAGTTACCTGTTCATCTCGCACGACATGGCGGTGGTCGAGCAGGTCTGCCATCGCGTGGCGGTCATGTATTGCGGTCAGATCGTGGAGATCGGCAGCTGTCAGCAGGTTCTGCACAACCCGCAGCACGCCTATACACAACGGCTGCTCTCGGCGGTCCCGATGCCGGATGTCGACAACAAGCGGGATTTCAAGGCACTGCTTCAGGCCGATGAGGCGCCAGACCCGATAAAGCCGCGCGGCCACCGGATGCCGGCCATCCACTATGCAGAGCCACAGGCGGGCCACTTCGTGGCGTTGTCACCGGCGTAGCCTTGCCGGGGTTACAGCTCCCGCCGCCGGCTGACATCGACCGGCCAGTGGGCGGAAAGCCGCTGAGCCAGCGGACGTTCGCAGGCGAGATGAATGCGCGGCAAGCCTAGCCATGACGCCAACTGCTCGAACTGGCGTGCCAGGGCGGTAAGATGCCAGTCGTCGAAGGTGACGTCCGGCTCCGGATGGAGGGCGATTACCGTCAGTTCCCCTTCAGCCCGGCGCGCGCGCAGGTCGACTCGGCCGATAAGACGGTCGCCGTGGAGAAACGGCATCACATAGTAGCCGTAGGTCCGCTTGGCCGGCGGCACGTAGAACTCGAGTCGATAGTGAAAGCCGAACAGTCTCTCGGTACGTTCGCGAAACCAGATCAACGAATCGAACGGCGAGAGCAGGGCGGCGCCATCGATCTGGCGGGGAATTCTTGGCTCGCCGATGACATAGGCCGGCTGGCGCCAGCTGTCGACTGAAACCGGCGTCAAGGTAGCGTCCTCGATCAGTGTCTGCAGCGCGGCACGGGTATCCTGCGGCGCCAGCCGGTAGTAGTCGCGCAGATCCTTCTCGGTGGCGACACCGAGCGTGCTGGCGGATTGGCGCAACAGCTGGCGATGGGCGTCGAGCCAATCGGGCTCGGGCCGGTTCAGTATCGTCGCAGGCAGCACTCTCTCGGGCAGATCGTAAAGCCGTTCGAAGCCGCGGCGGCGGGCGACGGTAACTTCGCCGGCGGCAAACAGCCACTCCAGCGCCAGCTTTTCCTCGCTCCAGTCCCACCACGGCCCTGAAGGCCCCTCACGCGTACTCAATGCGCCTGCGCCCAGCGGGCCGCGCTCACGCACGCTGACCATTACGCGTTCGATCACCTCGCGCCGCTCCCGCCCGAATCTCGCCAGATGCCTGTAGATGCCGACGCCATCCTGAGCGCGCCGCATGCGCCAGCGCATCGCCGGGTAGAGCGATATCGGCAACAGCGACGCTTCGTGTCCCCAGTATTCGAACAGCGACCGATGGCGGTTACGGCTCCAGGCCGCCTCGTCGAGCAGGTCCGTCGAATACGACCCGAGCCGTGAAAAAGCCGGCAGATAGTGGGAGCGGGCCAGCGCGTTGACGGAATCGATCTGCAATACGCCGAGACGATCCAGCAGGCGGTTGAGATGACCCCGATTGATACTGGCAGGAGGTGGCGAGCCGAAGCCTTGCGCCTTCAGGGCAAGACGGCGCGCCTGGGCGAGGGTGAGATGACGGTGGGGCGAAGACGTTACTGGCGGCATGAAAAACGACACTGTCTCGATGAAGGTTCGAAAGCAGTGTCGTTCAGGCGGCCGTCATTGACCAGAGCTGCACCTGCATCGCTGGTCTCACCGGATTAGTCGCCGGTTGTCAGCGCCTCGATCAACGTATCGACATTGTGCTGGAACATGCCGAGATAGCTGCTGCCTTTGCCGTCCGGGGTCAGCGCATCGGCATAGAGCGTGCCGCCGACGGCGATACCGGTCTCTTCATGCAGCTGGTTGATCAGCCCCGGATTGGTCATGTTTTCCAGGAACAGCGCCTTGGCGTGGCTGCTTTCGATCTGCTTGGTGAGTTCACCCATGTCGCTGGCGCTCGGCTCGGCCAGCGTGTTGATGCCCACCGGCGAGAGCAGTTTCAGCCCGTAGGCATCGGCGAAATAACCGAAGGCATCGTGGCTGGTGATGATCAGCCGATCGGATTCGGGAATCTGCGCCAGGCGCTGCCGGGTTTCGGCGTCCAGCGCTTCCATTTTCTCGATGTATTGCCTGGCGTTGGCGCGATAGGCGTCGGCATGATCCGGGTCGACTTTCACCAGAGCGTCGCAAATATTGCGTGCGTACTGCTCGCCATTCTCGAGATCCTGCCAGGCGTGCGGATCGACGTCGCCATGATCGTGGCCTTGCTCCTCCTCACCCCCGTGACGCTCGAGCGGGCGGAGCTTGATGCCGTCGCTGGCGACCAGAACGTCACCGTCATACTCGCTGGCATCGATCAGCCGATCGATCCAGCCCTCGAGCTGCAGGCCGTTGACCACGATCAGGTCGGCATCGGCGAGCGACTGGGCATCGGCAGGCCTGGGCGAAAAGGCGTGCACGTCGCCGTCAGGGCCGACCAGCGTAGTGACCGCGACATGATTCCCGCCAACGGTTTCGACCATGTCATCGAGAATACTGAAGCTGGTGACGACCTCGAGCGGCTCCTGAGCTTGAGCGATGGTAACCGAGAGCGCCGAGGCACCGAGAGCAACAATCAGCAATGTGCGAAGGGAAACGTGAGCCATGATGTGACGATCCTTATGGCGAGACGGGGAAGGATTAGCCATGGGCATCCGGCGGCAGCATCGGCTGTATCCTCCGACGCCAGCGAGCAAAGACGCTGTGGTAACGCCCGAACAGCGCGGAAAGCAGATACACGACCCCGGCGAACAGAATGATGCAGGGCCCCGAAGGCAGGCCGGCGTGATAGGAGAGCAGCAGGCCACCCACGCTCGAGACCATGCCGATGGCGATCGCCAGCCCCATCAAGCCCTCGAGCCGCTTCGACCAGAAGCGCGCGGCGGTGGCCGGCAGCATCATCAGGCCAACCGCCATCAACGTCCCCAGCGTCTGAAAACCGGCGGTCAGGTTGAGGACCATCAAGCCCAGAAACAGACCATGTACGGCACCACCGCGAATGCCCTGGCCGCGCAGGAACAGCGGATCCAGGCAATCGACGACCAGAATGCGGAAGATCGCGGCGAGGATGATCAGGGTCAGGCTGGAGACACTGACGATCAGCCACAGCGCGGTGCTGTCCACCGCCAGGATCGAGCCGAACAGCACGTGGGTCAGGTCGACGCTGCTGCCGCGCATCGAGATCAACATCACCCCGGCGGCGAGCGAAATCAGATAGAAGCTGGCGATGGCCGAGTCTTCCCGGTGGCCGGTCAGGCGCGACACGCTGCCCGCCAGCCCCGCCACCAGCAGCCCCGCAAGCAGGCCGCCGAAGCTCATCGCCGGCAGCGAGAATCCCGCCAACAGAAAACCGACCGCGACGCCGGGAAGAACGGCGTGGGCCATGGCATCGCCGACCAGGCTCATGCCGCGCAGGGTGAGAAACACCCCCAACGGCGGGGCGACCAGCGACAGCGCCAGCCCGGCCACCAGCGCGCGGCGCATGAAACCGAAATCCAGCAGCGGAGAGAACAACCAATCGATCATGCCAACGTCTCCGCCGGTGAAGAGGTGTCGCCGTCCCGAGAGGGCGTCGACCACGTGCCGTGGCCACCCTCCAGGCGCAGGATGCGATCGGCCAGGCGCGTCATCTGATCGTGATCGTGCAGCACAATGATGATCGCCGCGCCCTCGGCGGCCATGGTCCGAAGCACGTCGATCAGTACCTCGACGGTGGCCGCATCGACATTGGCGAACGGCTCATCGAGCAGCAGCAGCCGGGCTTGCTGCATCAGTGTGCGGCCGAGCAGCGCGCGCTGACGCTGGCCGCCGGAAAGCTCGCCCAGCGGGCGATGTTCGAACGCCTGCAGACCCAGGCGCTGCATCACTGCCTGACCCCGGCGATACTCCGCCGCGCCGTAGCGCTTGAAACTGCCGTGGGTCGGCCAGCAGCCGCTCATCACCAGTTCCTCTACGCTCATCGGGAAAGTCAGATCCAGCGCCAGCTGCTGCGGCAACCAGGCACGCCGTGCGTTGGGAACATGACAGTGAACGCGACCGCTGACGGGGCGCAATTCACCCATGATGCCCTGGACCAGCGTGCTCTTGCCGGCCCCGTTGGCGCCGACCAGCGCGGTGATCGTACCGGCCTCGAAATGACCGTCGATGTTTTCCAGCACCATCCGGTTGCCCTGTGCCAGCGACAGGGATTCCAGTCTCAGGGGTATGTCGCTTACCGCTTTGGATTGAGACATCAACCGAACATCCCGGCTGACCAGCCTGCGACGAGCCACAATACGGCCAAGGGAATGAGTGCGAGCAACACGCGCCGCCCCGCGCCAAGCGACATAAGAGAAAAATGGCACGGCCCATCGGGACGATGTCGGTGACGATGTGGCATGAACAGATCTACCTGAAGAAAACAGGTGAAAAGGTTATATCATAACAAAATAGGTGCCAAGCAGAGATTGCCAAATGGGGTTCCTTGCAAGAGATCACCGACAGTTGTTGTGGCGGGCTTGTAGCGTCGCAGTATCTGCGTTACCAACGACACTGCAGAGAATCGAGGCGGGTGACGCCAACGTCGGCATCGGCATCTACGCTAGCGTTCTGCAGGCGTTGGGACTTCTCGATGGGCTTGCTCACATCGCTGATATTGGCAACGACAGCGTTGGCCAGGCGCTCTCCAGCGCCGAGCTTCCCAGGCGGGTCGTGCTGAAGCGATCACCGAGGTCTTCAAGCAATGACTGAGTTCGAGGTGTATATCGATCTCTACGGAGATACACGTCCGATCGGTCTCGCCAGGAGCAATCGCGTCCGCGGCACGGAGAGAATTCTTTTTGAATATGATGCCGAATGGCTCGAGTCTTTGGATCGTTTCTCACTGGAACCCGCCCTCGCGCTCACCCGTGGGGCTTTCGCACCCCCGGTGAGGGTGAGGCAGCTGCTACTGGAGCAGACTGAGCTCAAGATTGCCGGCGTGGGCAAGCTCACGATCAAGCCAGGCGGCACCGATGTGGCCGATCTATTGCGTCAGCAACAGCGCCTGGAGAAAGATCGCGATGACCTGCTACAGCACGTGAGCGGACGGGCTTTATCAGCCGCCTGGCATATGCCGACCCCCTTAAAGAGGCCGGGCGGCCCACCCTGATCATCCTCGATGATGCCCTGGTCCACTGTGACAAAGCGCGCCGCGAGCAGATGAAGCGCATCCTTTTCGACGCCGCGCGGCGCCACCAGATCTTGCTATTCACTTGTCATCCAGAGAACTGGCAGGACCTGGGCGTGGCGCCTCGCGAAATGCGCTCGATCAAGACGGCAGTCGCTACCGCCGCCGCCGCTCCGGCGGATTAGTCTGCTCAATCTGAGGCATGTCGGACAGCGTGGCCAACGCCGATCGCGAGTACAAGGCCTACGCCCGCCTGCACCATGCCGATCCATGCAGGTCTTTAAAATTATATCATGTTGATTTTATTATTTATTTGTTGGGGTTTCTCAGGGTTTAAGCAAGAGCGTGCCGATAGCGGTTTTGCCTTTAATCAGACTCGCTCGTAGGTCTATCGCGCCGCTTTATGAAAACCCCATACGCGAGCCCAGCCACTATGAGTAAGCTTGCGAAGACGTAGATGCCAATCGAAATACCGCTGCCCCACAGAATGCTCCAGTCGCCGCCGGAGATCGCCATGGCGCGCCGCAGGTTGAACTCCATTTGCCCACCCAGCAGCAAGCCCAGCACCACTGGCACCGTCGGAAACTCGAGCTTGCGCATGACGTAGCCCAGCAGCCCGAATGCCAGCATCATGTACAAGTCGAAGGCACTATTGCTCAGCGAGTAGATACCGACGAAGGCCACCAGCACCACCATCGGCATCAAGAACCAGGAGGGAGCCTGCAGCACGCGGGCGAACAGCCCTACCAGCGGTATATTCAATATCAGCAACATGATGTTGCCGATGAACAGCGACGCGACCAGCCCCCAGACGATATCGGGCTGCTGCTCGAATAAAAGCGGCCCCGGCGTGATGTTCATGGTCAATAACACCGCCAGCAGAACCGCCGTGGTGCCGCTGCCCGGAATGCCCAGCGAGAGCATGGGAATTAGCGCCCCTCCGGCGGCGGCATTGTTGCCTGCCTCTGGCGCCGCCACGCCGCGCGGGTCGCCGTTGCCAAAGTCTCCTTTGCGGCCCAGCCAGCGCTTTTCCAGTATGTAGGCCAGAAAGCTGCCCAAGGACGCCCCGGCGCCCGGCAGAACCCCTGAGATGAAACCGATCAGCGAGCCACGAGCTATGGTTGGGGCACATTTAAGCGAGCTTTTCATGCCAGGAATGGCCGAGCCTACCTGAATGCGCGGCTTGCTGCCGTGGCTTATATCCTCGAGAAAAAACAGGCACTCGGATATCGCGAACAGCCCAACCAAGGCGACGATGAAATCGATGCCGCTATATATCTCATACCAACCGAAGGTATAGCGAGGCACGCTACTGACCGGATCGATACCCACGGTGCCCAGCAACAGACCGACACAAGCGGCGATGAAACTCTTCGTGAAGCTGCCGCTGGTTACTCCGCCAATCGTCGCGAAGGCCAGCAGGAACAGGGCGAAGTACTCGGCGGGGCCGAAACGGATCGCGAAGCCCACCAGGATCGGCGCAAACAGCGTCAAGCCGATGGTGGCGATGGTAGCGCCGACGAAGGACGCCACCGCGGAAATCCCCAGCGCCTCGCCACCGCGCCCTTTGAGTGCCATGGGGTAGCCATCGAGCGTGGTCATCATCGCCGGTTCATCGCCGGGAATATTGAGCAAAATCGAACTGATGCGGCCACCGTACATGCAACCGTAATAGATGCTGACCAGCAGAATCAGCGCGGCGGTGGGCGTCAACCCGAAATTGAACGTCAGCGGTATCATCAACGCGACGCCGTTGACCGGCCCCAGCCCCGGCAGCGCGCCGATCAAGGTACCGATGGTACAGCCGATCAGAACCAAAAACAGGTGCTGGGGTTCGATGGCCACCGTGAAGCCGTGCGCGAGAGAGCTGAGTATATCCATGAAAGCGGTTTGATCACTTATCCAGGAATGTCGGGCAGCGGTATGCCCAGGGCGAATTCGAACAGTAGATAGAGCGTCACGGTGAGTAGTGCACCGCTACTCAAAGCCTGTTTCCAATTCGCGCCGAAAAGGCGTATCAGCAAGATAGTGGCAAGCAGTGTCGCCGGTAGAAAACCCCAAGGTTCGAGAAAGGCAGCATAAGCGCCCAGCACGATCAGCAGGCTGAGCTGGCGCAATAACGCGGTACGCTCGGGCCAGCGCTGGTTAAAGCCGGGGCGAATGATCAGATAGACCGATAACAGGCCCAGTGGAACGCTGACCAGGCGCGGAAACACGCCTGGCCCCACGACATACATGAAACCGGTCACGAAGGTGTACGAATGCCACCAGGCACCGAGGGCGAGAATTGCCAGCACACCCCCGGCGATGCGATCCCCCAGTACCGCGGGGGATCGCATCGGTTCCCAATCCGCATCGGTCACTGAATGACCCCGATTTCCCGTGAGATTCCCTCGACCTGTTCGATGGATTCGCGCACGAAGTCGTTGAACTCCTCACCGCCGCGCCATAACGGTTCCAGGCCGCTTTTCTTGGCCACGGTTTTCCATTCGGAGCTGTCATAGAGCGTTTTCAGAGTATCGACCATGGTGGCGTAATCGCTGTCGGAGACCTCGCCGCCGGTATAGAAGCCGCGCCAATTGTAACCGACCACGTCATAGCCCTGGGACGCTGCCGTGGGCAGCTCATCGAAGGGAGCGGAAAGCGGTTCTTCGGAAAGCACGGCTAGCACCCGCACGTCACCGGATTCGATGAAGCCAGCGATCTCACCCAAGTCGGTGGAAACCACATCGACGTGACCGCCCATCATCTGGGTCACGGCGGGGCCGCCGCCATCGAACTGCACCCAGCGCACGCTGCCGATCTGATCCGACGGCAACCCAGCGGCCTTGGCTAGCATCAGCGCGCGGATGTGATCCCAACCGCCAACGCCACTGGAGCCCGCCATGACCACTGACGAGGGCTCCTTGACCAGCGCATTGAGCAATTGATCCAGAGTTTTATATTGGCTGTCGTCATCGACCAGGATGACCCCGACATCGGTGCCCAGCATCGCCAGCCAGCGCATGGTATCGGCGCCGCTTGGGTAGCGCCCTTGGGCGATCTGAGTCAGGCCTACCGTGCTGGTGGCAACGATCAGATCGCTGTCGTCGGCGCGGCTATTGGCGACATCGGCGTAGGCCACAGCACCCACCCCGCCCGGCTTGTTGGTGACCTGCACCGGGTTTTCCACTAGATCGAGATCGTAGAGCAGCTTACCGACCGAGCGGCAGGTGAAGTCCCAGCCACCGCCTGGGTCCGCCGGGGCCAGACATTCGCTGATCGGCAATGCCTGGCTTGGGGCGCTGAATGCCAGGCCGAATCCCAGCAACGCCGTAGCGGCGATGGTGTTCACTGATCGCTTGAAGATAGCCATATTGTTTTCCTTATGATGGTCACGACTCGTTAGCGGTGTGTAAAAGCCACGCACTAGCGTAGTTCAGATAATGCCTTGCTCGCGAAGGACGTTCTCTTCGTCCTCGGCGATGCCCAGTTCGGCCAGAAGCTCGCGGTTATGCTCGCCCAAGCGCGGCACGTTGCGATGTATCGCTGCTGGCGCTTCGCTCATCTTCACCGGAAAGCCAGTCGTGGGCACTTTGCCGTATTCGCCCTGGTCCAGTTCCAGTTGCATTTGCTGGGCCTGAACCTGAGGGTCGTCGAAGGTTTCGCGAAGGCTGAATACGCGCCCGCACGGCACGCCAGCCTGGTTCAAATGTTCGATCCACTCCTGCACGCTGCGCCGCTCGATTACCTGGGTCAGCATCTCGCGCAGTGCCTCGCGGTTGGCCATGCGTTGTCGATTGTCGGCGAAGCGTGCATCGTCGAGCAGGTGCAGCATGTCCAGGGCTTTCAGAAAACGCTCGACCATGATGTCATTGCTGGGCGCGATCGCCACCTCACCGTCGCTGGCCTTGAACAGGCCATAGGGATAGAGCATGGGATGGTCGTTGCCGGTGCGCTGTGGCACGCGGCCGGTGGCAAAATACTCCGCCGCCAGATAACCCATCATGCTGATCAGGCCGTTGGTCAGGGCGGTTTCGACGATATCGCCCTGGCCGCTGCGCTCACGGCGCACCAGCGCCGCACAGATACCGAACGCCAGATTCTGGCTGGCGACCATATCGCTGAGCGGCGGCGCAGCGCGCATAGGTTCGCCATCGGCGTCGCCGTTAACGCCCATGAAGCCACTCATCGCCTGGGCGATAAAGTCATAAGCCGGGCGATCGCGATAAGGGCCATCGGAGCCGAAGCCATTGATTCGCCCCACTACCAGGCGTGGAAAGCGCTCGCGCAGCGTTGTGTCGTCGAGCCCCATCTTGGCCATGACCCCGGGGCGAAAATTCTCAACCAGCACGTCGGCGCCTTCCAGCAGTTGGTGGAGGATTGCCTTGCCCTCATCACTGCGCAGGTCCAGCGTCAGCGAGCGCTTGTTGCGGTTGAACTGGGCGAAGTACCAGCTGAAGCCGTTGATCATGTTGCCTTGGGAACGCACGATATCGCCACGCTCGGGCGGCTCGACCTTGATCACGTCAGCGCCATGATCGCCGAGTATCTGGGTACAGAAAGGGCCAGAAATTACCCGCGTCAAATCGATGACACGAATGTCCTTGAGCGATCCTGCAATATTGGAATGTGGCATACTTACCCTCTTGCCGAGGGAGTCGACGAGCAGTCGCTCAAGGCCAGACGCGGCCCGGCCTTGGAAACCTGCGCGGGAAGTGGGCGTCCTATCAAGCGGGTGGCGACGTGGGCCGCCTCGATCATGAGCGGCAGATCGATACCGGTGTCGATGCCCATTTCGCTCAGTAGATAGACCAGATCCTCGCTAGCAATATTACCCGATGCGCCAGGCGCGAAGGGGCAACCACCAAGACCGCCGATCGAGCTTTCGAAACGGTCCACGCCGAGCGCAAGCCCCTGCATCACATTGGCCAACCCGATGCCACGGGTATTGTGAAAGTGCAGCGTGGGCGCAGTGTTTGGTGCAACCTCGCGCAGATGCCGGATGCGCTCACTCACCAAAGGCGGAGTCGCCATGCCGGTGGTATCGCCCAATGAGACGTAGCGCACACCGATAGCGGCGAAATGCTGGGCGATATCGCCGACTGCCCGAACATCGACATCCCCTTCGAAAGGGCAGCCGAAGGCCGTGGCGATCGCCCCGCGGAGTTCGATGGGGCTGCCTTCGAGCGCCTTGGCGATCTGCTCGAATCCCTGCAATGATTCTTCGACGCTACGATTGACGTTCTTGGCGTTGTGGGACCGCGATGCCGAGACGAACAGCACGATGGAGTCGATGCCCGCCTCCAGCGCCCGCTCGGCGCCACGCAGGTTGGGCACCAGCGCCGAGAAATGCACGCCCTCAATGTCCTTGAGCTCGGCCACCAATTCAGTGGCATCGGCCAACGCCGGCACGGCGCGCGGGCTGACGAATGAGGTCAGCTCGAACTCTTTGACCCCGGCGGCCACCAAGGCACGTACCAGCTCCACTTTCTCGGCCGTGGGCAACAGCATCTTCTCGTTCTGCAACCCATCGCGGGGTCCGACTTCGGTGACACGCACCCGCTCGGGGGCGGTCATGAGTTGGTTCATGACGATGGTCTCTTTTTCCGCTAGCGTGATGCATTTATTGGTGAGTTTATTCTTGCCCGCCATGGTTACAACGCTACTTTGGTCAATCTGATTCGTGCGAATAGATTTGCCTGATTACGCATGTTGATCAGCCATCGCCCCGTCGGCTTGGCCTGTACTGATATTGCATACAGCAGGAAAGGTAGCGTCATGACACGCCGATGGTCTTTCTCTTGTGCAACCGGCCGGAAAATTCCCCTGGTGTTTTATCCATGGGGTAGTCGGGCTCAATCGGCTTTGCTTATATGAGGGTAACCGCGTGTAACGGAATCGAACAATGCAGCCGTCCTGAACAACCGCTCGTGTAAGGCGTGCCCGGATTGTATTTCGGACAAGCTCCGTGTTGCATGTAACATAAGTGTGCGCTAGTCTGTTACATGTAACTGGTCGGAGGAATCACCATGGCGGCAACCAATGACGTGAACACCCGGGTCAAGAAGCACCGCGTCGCCTTGCGAGCGGCCGGCCTGCGTCCGATCCAGATCTGGGTGCCGGATACCCGACAGCCCGGCTTTGCCGAAGAGGCTCGTCGCCAGTGCGCCATCGTGGCGGCTGCCGATGCAGGGGATCGTGATCTGTACGACTTCATGGACGCGGCGCTGCTGGATCTTGACCTGGAAGACGAGGGTGATGCATGAGGCGCGGGGATCTCGTGACTATTGCCCTGTCGGGTGACTTCGGTAAGCCTCGGCCAGCCCTCATCGTCCAGTCAGACCACTTTTCAGGAACCGGCAGTGTGGCGGTGCTGCTGCTCTCCAGTACCTTGGTCGAGGCACCGTTGATCCGGCTTGATGTTGCGCCTATGCCCGAGAATGGCTTGCAGCGACATTCCCAGATCATGGTGGACAAGCCCATGACGGTGAAGCGCGAAAGGGTTGGGGAGACCTTCGGGCACCTCGATGACAGTGCCATGGTCGCCGTCAACAGAGCGCTGGCCGTCTTCCTGGGCTTTGCTTGAATGAGGGTCACCACCATGAGTCAGATGTAACCTCGGGGTGAAGAAAAGCTCGCGTAGACGACCTCCAGACGCTGACGCTCCAGCGCCGCCGAGCCAAGCCGTTCCCCGTAGGCGGGGGGATAAACCGGCGAGCGCCAGGCGGAGCTTCTGCTGGCCTGGGCCAATCAATGGGTACAGACAGAAGACTGGTCACGCCTGCAGGCAATGGTCCGGAAACGTCGGGGCTGCATGGCGTGACTTCGCCACGCCACATCACGGCGACGGTGGGTCATATCACCGCGGCCCGCCAGGATCCCTTCGATAGAAATGTCTTCGTCGAGGGCATCCCAGTGGATGCCCCGAGGGCTTAACTCATAGCCTTCAAGCTGCTCGGGAGAGGCGTTGAGCAAACGCGGGAACCACGCCAGCGGAACACCGATTATACGGCCGTCGCTCAACTCAACCCAGAAGCTATCGGCGTCGAAAGTTACTCGCTTAGGCGAAGTAGTCATGCCAGGCACTCTCCAGTTGGTCGCGGTGGCGGATGGTCATCGCGGTGATCTTGCGAAGTGTTTTTGCATCAAAGCCGTCATTTTGAGCCAACTGCACGTCGGGCCTCATCCAGAATTTTGCTTCCGACCCAGCCTTGAAGACGTGGATATGCGCTGGTGCCCGGGGGTCGCCCTCATCGGAATAGAAGAAAAAACGGAATCCTTCCAGGGAGTGGCCTTGTCCCGAGTATTGCATGAGCATGCCGGGATCAGCCCCGATCTCGCTGTGCGTCTCGAACGGGCAGGTATTAGTACCGCTCGCCACTGGATGGCGTTGCAGTCGGCTTACGAACTCTGGCAGGCCGAGCTTCGAGAGCAGTCGACGGTACAGCCGTTGGGAATGGCTGGTTAGGAACGCCTGGCGCGAGGGGCAGCGCCTGCCACCCCAATCCCGAGCGATGCCTGCTGTTCCATGCGCGTTTTGCGATGGTGGACCGCAGGCGTCTCGAGTCTGAAGTGATTTCGCGCTTGGGAAAGTTATCCAGCGCGGATGTTAGACGGTCCCAAGTCATTATTAAAACAAAGGTTTTTCAGGAAAATCTGGATTGCGACGCTGACCGTATGATCAGCGATATCGCGCCTATCGATCTGTTGATCCAGCGTGCCGGGCGCCTCCAACGTCATCAGCGCGAGGGCGGCGAACTCGCGCTCTGGGCCGACGGTGAGCGCCACGCCGACATGCTGAGCCAGTGCCGCTTGCGAGAGAGTCAGGCGCGGAAACTGGTTGAACTGCCCGAACACGATGCCGAGAACTGGGAGGCATTACAGGAACGCCACAGAGCGCTGCGTTTTACCCAGCCCTGGCTGCCCGACGAGGATGACGGCTGTCGATACGATCAGCAGTGGGGCGTGGAGTTTTCTCGATGATGGAAGATGCGGGAGTGGCTATGGCCATATATCTCGCATGGCTACAGCACCGTCTACAGGAATAATTGGCCTGACCCGTGCATAAAGAGTAGGTGACTGCCAATAGCTAGCCTGGAATAGACGTCGTCTTCGTGCTACACAATAGGCTATTCTGTAGCACGAAGGTTACATATGGCGACTCCTCACAATCCTCCGGCGGCGGTGCGGCGCGCACTGCGCAAGCTCGGGGCCGACATTCACGATGCGCGACGCCGGCGCAGGCTGACCATGGCCGTCGTTGCCGAGCGCGCCTTCACGTCGCGTTCGACCTTGCAGAGAATCGAGGCGGGTGACGCCAGCGTCGGCATCGGTATCTATGCCAGCGTCCTTCAGGCGTTGGGACTTCTCGATGGGCTTGCTGACATCGCTGATATCGGCAACGACAGCGTTGGCCAGGCGCTTGCCAGCGCCGAGTTGCCCAAGCGAGTCGTGTTGAAGCGATCACCGGAGTCTTCACGCAATGACTGAGTTCGAGGTGCATATCGACCTCAATGGGAGTACATCTCCAGTCGGCCTGGCCAGATGCAATCGCGTTCGTGGCACGGAGAGGATCCTCTTCGAATACGATGCTGGATGGCTCGGGTCTCCGGATCGCTTCTCACTGGAGCCTGCTCTCGCGCTCACGCGTGGAGCCTTCGCTCCGCCCGCGGGGTTGACCAGCTTCGGCTCCATTGGAGACTCGTCTCCCGACACCTGGGGTCGGCGTCTGATGCAACGTGCTGAACGCCGGCGTGCCGCGCGTGAAGGCCGTCACGTTCGAACGCTTGCCGAGAGCGATTATCTGCTAGGGGTGGCGGATGAGACCCGGCTTGGCGCCCTGCGTTTTCGCTGGGTGGGCGAGGAATCTTTCCAGGCGCCGGTTCAGGCTGGCGTCCCCGCGCTCGTCGAGCTGGGCCGGCTGCTCCAAGTCACGGAGCGTGTCTTGCGTGATGAGGAAACGGATGAAGATCTCCAGCTCATCTTTGCACCCGGTTCCTCCCTGGGTGGTGCCCGTCCGAAAGCCTCGGTAATTGACCAACATGGCCACCTCTCTATCGCCAAGTTTCCGAAGGATACCGACGAATACAGTGTGGAGACCTGGGAGGAGATCGCGCTCCGCTTGGCCAACCAAGCTGGCATCGTGACCCCGCAGCATGAACTGGTTGACGTGGGAGGTCGGGCCGTCATGCTCTCGAGGCGGTTCGACCGGGAAGGCACCACTCGCATCCCGTTTCTTTCCGCGATGGCAATGATGGGCGCCAGGGATGGTGAACCTGGCAGCTATCCCGAGATGGTCGATGCGCTGACTGCGCATGGCGCTCAAGGAAGGGCCGACGCGCACGCCCTGTATCGGCGCGTCGTCTTCAGCGTGATGATCTCCAATGTTGACGATCATCTGCGCAATCACGGCTTTCTGTGGTTGGGGAACGCTGGATGGTCACTTTCGCCGGCGTATGACCTCAATCCGGTCCCCAGTGACCTCAAGGCGCGGGTATTAACGACGAACATCGATCTCGACGAGAGCACTTGCTCGGTTGATCTGCTGGAGGCAGCATCCGGCTATTTTGGGCTCACGCTGGCGAACGCTCGGCGAATCATCAAGGACGTTGCGTCGGTCACCGCAACCTGGCAGGACACCGCCAGGGCCGTTGGCGCAGGCCCGGCCGAGATCGAGCGTATGGCCAGCGCCTTCGAGCATGATGACTTACAGCTTGGGCTGGCACTGTAAAGGCGCCTTGCACCTTCAACGGAAGCTGGCGTCTCACCTCCACTTTCGAGGGCGAGGGCGCCATTTTGGTTGATTATCAGGATTATGCTGCCACGCGCCGTGACTCCTTGTGTCAATAAAGCCATTGCCGCAGGGCTTCGCGGTTGCCGAGTTCGATCTGCTGGGCACGTGGATCGCCTTCCACATGGCGATGATTGATGCTGTATTCACGCAACACGTATTGGGCCAGTGCGCAGCGGCAGGTGATCGTGAGTACGCGCGCCGTCATGGCGTAGTCCTGAGCGATCAGGGCTTGCTCGGCGTCGCTGAGCCGCCGATCGGGGATGATTTTCAGCGTAAGGCTTTGTGTCCAGGCGGTATCGTTTGCGGGGTCGGCAGCTGGCAATGCATCGCCGATGGCTTCGGGAACACCACGAAATCGCGAAAGGCGGCGTTCTTCTCGCAATACGCACGGACGTGCCAGCGTCCTGTGGCATAAACCAGGGTGTGCGGGGCAATGAGCCTGTCCTCGCCTTGGGGGGAAGAAAGGCTCGCGTAGACGACCTCCAGGCGCTGACGCTCTCGCGCCGCCGACACGACCGCCCGCACCACCTCCGGCGCGACATCGCGAATCGGCATCGGAACCGATTCCGTATTGGCCGCGCCCAGACCCAGCCCCACGAACTGCGGATTCAAAGAGTCATGCGTGCCGAGCAAGTGCAGGTATTCGTCCACATGGCCGCGAATAAAATGCGGTGTGAAATGCGATGTCGGCACCCACGCCTTGCGCGAAGTATCGTAGACAAGATTATCCACCGCGACTTCTTCGCGATAAGTGCGCAGCACCTGCTGGGCCCGGTCCTTGCCCAGTTGAAAGGCCTCGCGCAGCGCGGATGCAGTGACGCGCCCCTCCCAGTACGCCAACAGCTCGATGACGTGATAACGCGCCTGGGTGTCCCAGGCGAGCGGCGATGTTTCTTTCACGATGCATCCCCCGATGGTCTTCCTCTTGCGCAACCGGCCGGAAAATTCCCCTGGTGTTTTATCCATGGGGTAGTCGGGCTCAATCGTCTTTGCTTATATGAGGGTAACAGAGCGTAAGCTGTTGTAGCCGCCCCTAATGCCGGAGGTTCCATGGATGATTTGTCACCGTCGGATCTAAAAACGATCCTGCACTCCAAACGCGCGAATCTGTATTACCTCCAACATTGCCGGGTCCTGGTCAATGGCGGTCGCGTCGAGTACGTCACCGACGAAGGCAGGCAATCGCGCTACTGGAACATTCCCATTGCCAATACGACGTCGCTGCTGCTGGGAACGGGCACGTCGATTACCCAGGCCGCGATGCGCGAGCTGGCCAAGGCCGGGGTACTGGTGGGATTTTGTGGCGGTGGCGGCACGCCGCTGTTCGCGGCCAATGAAGTCGATGTCGACGTGGCCTGGCTGACGCCGCAGAGTGAATATCGACCGACCGAGTATATGCAGCATTGGGTGCGTTTCTGGTTCGATGACGACAAGCGCCTCGACGCTGCCCGTGCCTTCCAGCTGGCGCGGTTATCGCGCATCGAATCGCTGTGGCAAAGCCGGCCGCTCAAGGAGGCGGGTTTCGACATATCCGCGCAGCACTTGAGTGATGTATTGGCACAACACCGCGAAGCGATTGCCCGTGCGTCCGATAACGTGGAATTGCTGACGCTCGAAGCGCGTTTGACCAAGACACTGTTCAAACTAGCGGCGCAAGCCGTCAAGTATGGCCAGTTCACGCGTGCCAAGCGGGGGAGTGGCGCCGACCCCGCAAACCGATTTCTCGATCATGGTAATTACCTCGCCTACGGGCTGGCGGCAACGGCGACCTGGGTCCTGGGGATTCCCCATGGCCTGGCGGTCTTGCATGGCAAGACGCGGCGGGGTGGCCTGGTCTTCGATGTCGCGGACCTGGTCAAGGACGCCATCATCCTCCCGCAAGCGTTTCTCTCGGCCATGAAAGGAGACGAGGAACAGGAGTTTCGTCAGGCGTGTATCGAGCGACTAACGCGCACCGAATCCCTCGACTTCATGATCGATACGCTCAAGGCCGTGGCCCTCGACCTCGGAGGGCCTGACGCATGAATGTGCTGCTGGTCTCCCAGTGCAACAAGAACGCGCTCAAGGAAACGCGGCGCATTCTCGATCAATTCGCCGAGCGTCGCGGAGAGCGTACCTGGCAAACCCCGATTACGCTCGAAGGGCTCGATACGCTGAGGAAGCTGCTGCGCAAAAAGGCGCGCAAGAATACCGCAGTGGCATGCCACTGGATTCGTGGGCACGATCACAGCGAACTGGTGTGGATCGTCGGTGATGCCAAGCGCTTCAACCTTCAGGGCGCGGTACCGACCAATACCACCTCACGGGATATCCTGCGCCGCGAGGACGAAAACGACTGGCATAGCGGCGAGGACATCCTGCTGCTGGCGTCCATGTCAGCATTGCTGCACGACCTGGGCAAGGCGTCTCTGGCGTTCCAGCAACGGCTGCAAGGCAAGCTTGAAGGGCGCAACCTGTACCGTCATGAGTGGGTGTCGCTGCGGCTTTTTCAGGCCTTCGTCGGTGACGACGATGACGCGACTTGGCTCGCGCGACTCGCCGAAGGGCGTTATCAAGAGCAAGACTGGTTAGAGAATATGGAACGCGATGGGCTCGACCCCGAGCCTTCCGCCATATTCCGACGCTTGCCGCCCTTGGCCGCTGCTCTCGGGTGGCTGATCGTGAGTCACCACCG
>Ga0207878_100207_pt1 | contig 39957 bp, 60 predicted proteins | sample LinPmetageLP41_FD_184053 | JGI IMG/M metagenome (GOLD analysis project Ga0207878, IMG submission 184053) | Marine viral communities from the Pacific Ocean - LP-41 (SPAdes) | ecosystem: Environmental > Aquatic > Marine > Oceanic | place: Pacific Ocean | collected 2010-08-27 | reverse complement strand
GGCATGGAGGCCGTCCTTCCACTCGATCGAAAGGTCGAACACGCCGCCGAGGATGCCCTCGCGCCGCGCTTGGGCTGGGTTGCGCTTGCCCGCATTGGCGTTGGCGAACACCAGCACCTGCGGCGCGAGGTTGCGCATGAGGCCGCGGAATTCGACTTGCCGGCTGAGCTCGGTCCAGTCCTTGCGCCCGTCCGGTGCTTCGGTCGGGAACAGCGGCTCGGGGTCGAGCGTGGATTCGAGGCTCGCCCAGGCGTTCATGCCGCGTGCGCCCGGCGCTGTTGTTCCGCTCGAAGGAGCGTGGTCGCATCGGGCTCGGACAGCCCATAGGAACGGGTCAGCGTCTCAACCGTCAGCCCGTCGAGGCTCTGGCGCATGGTCAGCATCTGGACCGCGGCGGTTTTCTGCGCGAGCTTGGTGCGCTTTGGGTTTCCATAGCGCTTCACGATGCCACCGCCCCTCGGAGCCGGTCGACACCTGCAGCGAAGGATTCATCACTGACGATCCTCCGACGCGCCCGAGCATCCCACCGGACAACGCTGGAATGGCGCCGCTCGACAGCATCGCCGATCGCCTCGAAGCTGTGGCCATGATCGCGCGCAACAACCGAGATTGCCTGGCGAACTTCGCGCAGGTGCATGGGCTTGTAGTGCGAGCGGATGTCACGCGGGCCGATGTCGAAAAGCTCTGACGCAGCTTCGATGATGAGGGGGAGGGAGGCACCTTTCATGCTCGAGCGCTTCCTTGACGGACCGGGTTGACGCGAGGGCGCCCGGCACCGCGATAGATGCCGTAAAGGCGGGCGATTTCAGTGATGCGGGCGGGGCAGAGACCGTGGACGGTCGAAAGGCGGGCGGCGGTTTCGCCTTCACTGTAGCGCCTGGCGATCCTCTCATCGCGAGCGCGGCGGCGGGCGGGCTCCATGCCGAGCAAACCCATGCGATGCAGCTTGCCGAGGACGGCAGAGCGGGTGCGGCCGAGGCGCGGGGCAATGTCGCTGGCCATGACGTTCGCGCGCCAGAGCCGCTCGAGCTCCGCGGTGTCCTTGCGCGACCAGCGTCTGTGCGGGGGCTTGAGGAACGACATGGTTCAGGCAGCCTGCCGAACCGCGTAATCGCCCAGCGGAGTGCCGACGAGCATGCCGAGCGCGGCCATGTAGGTTTCGAGGATGGTTTCCTGCTCGGCGCGCTCGTTGGGGTCCATCTTCCGCAGCCGGACGACCTGGCGCATGATCTTCGGGTCGTAACCGACCGCCTTGGATTCCGCGTAAACGTCGCGGATATCGTCGGCGATGCCCTGCTTTTCTTCCTCGAGCCGCTCGATGCGCTCGATCAGCAAGCGCAGGCGTTCATCGGTGGCTTCGGCCATGGCGGGTTCCTTCGGTGGGAGGTTGTGCCCGATCAGCTCGTAGGCTTCGGGCGGGGGAGGGTTCTTGGCGTCGGCGGCGAGCCAGAGCTTGCCTTCCGCGGGATCGATCAGGTTGCCCGTCGCGGCACAGGCGTCTTCAAGCGTGGCGCCATCGCGGATTGCGCGGCGGAAGGTCCGGAGCTGCTGCGACCCGCTCACCCCAACCACCCCGCGACCAGCACACCGACCGCGACCCAGAACGCCGCGACGATGCAAGCGCCGGCAATCCAAGCCTTGCGCGCGAGGCGGGGGTCGAAGTCGTCGGGCTGTTCGGTTTCTGCCGGGGGGAGGCTCATGCGGCGGCCCCTTCGATGAAGAAATCACCCTGCCGCTGCGCCTTGTCGATCCGCTCGCAGGCGATGTCGAAATACTCGGGGCTCTTCTCGACGCCGATGAAGTCGCGGCCCGCTTGGACAGCGGCAACGCCGGTTGTTCCCGAGCCCATGAACGGGTCGAGGATCGTCTGGTTGGGCATGGTGAAGTCCGAGACCAGATCCGCCATGAGTTTGCGCGGCTTCTCGGTCGGGTGGCGCCCGTCACGCTCGGGGCCGTTGACGCAGTGGGTATAGACCCCGCGCTTGCCCCCCGCGTTCCACTTTGCGAAGCCTGTTCCAGCCCACGCGCAGACGAAGTTCTCGGCACCTTGCGCCGGGCCTTGGCCGTTCATCTGCGGCGTCGAGTCCGGTTTAATCCAGACGCAGGCGCGCTTGTATTTCATGGGGGAGGCGTTGATTTCGTTGGCCCATCGCCCGACACCCTCCGCTGTGCAGAAAGCGATGAACCAACCATCGCACTGGCCGCCCATTGCCACGACCGCGCTGCGAATTTCGTCGATCGGCGCGAAGTCGAGCGGCTTCCAATGGTGCGAACCATCGGGGCGCACCAACCCTTTGATGCCCGACTTGCTGTCGTGCATGATCTTTTCATACGGCGGGTCGGTGATGATGTGATCGACGCGAGGCAGGTCCAGCGACAGGCAGTCGCCGAGGTAGAGCGTGGCGCGGCCGATGATTTCGACGCGGCTCACGCCGCCACCTTCAAGCTGCAGAACCGGCTCTTGCAGTTCGCGGAGACCGTGGGCGAAACCCGCATGTCGCACTGGTCGCACCAGCGCGCCTCGCCGGTCGGCATCGGCAGCGGAGCATCGGAAGCCGGACGCTTCGGCTCTTCCTTCGTGAAGAAGCCGAACCGAGCGTGCCAGGCATCGCGCAGAACCTTGGGCGCCGCGTCGCGCTTGCCGAGGTCGGGATTGTCGGCATGGGCGCGCATGATCTCGCTGCGCCATTCCGCCTGCTTCTTGCTTGCGAGCATCTTGACGAGGTTGGCGCGGCGCTCGGGCGTCGTCCTTCCTTCGAACTCATCGCAGGTGAGCGCAACAATGCCCGGGAAGAGCGTCCCGGCGTAGCGCAGGACCTGCCCGGCGAATGCTTCGGCGAGAACTCCGAGCGCTGCCTCGGTGACGCGCGGGCCCTTGGCGCGCCACGCGCTTTCGATGCCGCCGATGTTCGACAGCATGCCCGGCTTCCATGCGGTGAAGTTGGAATGCGGCGCGATCGAGAGACCGACCTTCGTCAGCGCCTCGACGATCGCGCACGCCTCGGGATCCTCGCTGGCCACCGCAGCCTTGAACAGATCGAGCTTACCCAGCGGGCGGCGCTGCTGGTTCAGGTGAACGAAGCTGGCAGCTTCATCGGCGGTGCTCTCATATCCGACGACGACGCAGGGCAGCTGAGCGATGTCGCCACGGACCCGCGCCGCCTCGAGCCGGTGCTGACCATCGATCACGAACAGGTCGCCATCGGTCCGGCGCGCGACCACGAGAGGTTGGCACAGGTCCCAATTCCAGAACTGCGCGATCTTGCGAACGAGCGTCTGGCTGGTGCTGGCTTCGAGGCTGCGCTGGTAGGTGGCGTCGATCTTCAATTCGCTGGGCGGCACGAACTGCAGCACCGGCATGCGGCCGAGCGGGGCGTTGACCTTGAGGCGGGTGGTTGCGGAGCGGCTCATACTGCGATCCCCGACCGGACCAGCTTGGCCCTCACGATCATCGACCGTCGCTCCAGGCAGGCGGCGAGCAGCGCATCGTTCTGTGCTTCACTGGCGAGCAGCTCCGCAGGCGTTTCGTCGGAACCACCCTCGGAATGTTCGCAGCGGTTCTGCGCGATCCGGTGGATGGCAGCGCCAGCGCTTGAGAGAATATCGGGCGCGGTCGCCATGAGGGGGACGAGCATCACGCCCTTGGACGCTGCGAGCGCGTCGAGCGCGTGCTCGTCGATGTCGAGCAGGTTCCACGAGCAGGCGAGCCCGAGGGTGCTTTCCTCGTCGCGAGCGCGGCGGATGGTCTTTTCGTCGCAACCGACGGTCAGAGCGACCCGCGATGGACCATTCTGGTGACAGGAGCGCAGCAGGCCATCGGCAAGAAGGTGGCGGGCGTCCGCGTCCGTCAGCCGAGTGCTGTTCGGGCGGACTTGCTTGTCAGACATTGGCTACCTCAGGAGCATGGAAAGGAACGAGATCAGGACCGGGCGATGCGAGGCGATTGGCGCCATCGTGGCCCGCGTTCTCGCAAGGCTGTCCGGTTCGATGATCGGCGGACGGGCTGTCGTATCGAAAGCCGCCTCCATCGGGAGCGCAGGCGCGGAGCAGCTCGCGCACGGCACGAAACTCGCGGCGGATCTTGGCGAGGACGTTCATCTATGCGGGCTCCTTGGCTTTGCGCGTAAGCATCCGCTCGACAGCACGGGCAGCAGCGCGGCTCATCACCGCGCCGTCGATGGTGACGGGATCGGCGAAGGGCTTGGCGAGCTGGTCGCGGATCGCCGCGAGGAGGGGGGTGGCGTCGGGCATCACCGCCTCCCCAGCAGCCCGGCGAGCACGGGATCGGCGCAACAGCATTTCAGCACGGGCTTGGAGCAATGAGGGCAGGGGGGAATGGGGCGGGTCATGCTGCGATCTCGGGCCGATATTCGGCCATGTGCGCGCGCACCTTCTCGGCAGTCCCCATCCGAATGTCGCGACCGGCTCGAAGCTGCGGCACGAAATTCTTGTCGTTGAGCGCATCGATGCCGAACTGGCTTTCGCTCAGCTCATGCTTGGCGATGAAGGCTTCGATCTCTGCGAGAAAAGTGTCCATGCCATGCTAGTGGGGGAAATCTCCCCCATAGTCAACCCGTGCTGGGGGATATTTCGCGAATCCCGAAGGGGGCGTGTTCCGTGCCATTCTAGAGGGATGGCAAACATCGATCAGATCCGCGCGCTCATTGAAGCCGAGATGACCCAGAAGGGGTTCAGCCGCCGTAGCCTGTCGAGGGCCGCTGAGTTGAGCGAGAGCGCAGTCCGCGACCTTCTGACGCGCACCGACAACCCAGGTATCGACACGCTGCGGAAGGTGGCAGAAGCCTTAGAGATGCCGGTCGATAAGCTGACCGGCTCCGCAGCGATGGTCCCGGTGTTGGGCAAGGTCGGCGCTGGCGGGCAAATCCTGTTCACAGAGGACCCGGACGCTGAACTGAACGGGACCGCAGGCTTCCCGCATGTCCCGAGGCCTCCGATGACGGTCGGCAGGCTCATGGCTCTGCAGGTGGTCGGGTCGTCCATGCTCCCGAAGTATGAGGACGGCGAAATCATCTACGTCCGCAGGGACCATGAGGGTGTCATGCCCGAGTATCTCAACCGCTACTGCGCGGTCAGAACAGTCGAGGGTGGCATTTTCCTGAAGATTCTCGCAGCAGGGTCGAAGGAGGGGCTCTACACCCTTCGATCGCTGAACGCGCCAGACATGGAAAATGTGGAGCTGGTGTGGGCATCACCGGTTCTGTTCGTGATGCCGAGAGGGGCCATGCAATGATCGACGAATGGGAAATTAGGATCGTCATTATCGGGATGGTGGCGGGCACTTTTCTGCTCAAGATGATAGCTGATCGCCTGTCCGATCTACTCAAGGAGATCAAAGGGCTGCGGTGGCAATTGGAGGAGATGGAGAACCGCCAAGAGCGCCACACCGAGTATCTCCACCGGATAAATGAGAGAGGCCGCGAACAAGAAAGTTTCTAGCGTAGGGGGAAATTTCCCCGAAAGCGTTTGACAGCGGGGGAAATCTCCCCCATAACTCTCCTCAACGGAAGCACACAGCTTCCCGAGGAGACCACCATGCCTTCCCCCGCCGTAGCTGCACCCACCCTCCCGTCGCGCACCATGCCCCCGGCTCGCGCATCCGGCACAACTATCGCGTCCGCTGAGCAGCTGGGCGGACGCGACAGCAATCACGTCGTCATCGGCGGCATCACCCGCGACCGTCGCAGCACGAACCCGCGGCACTGCATCGGGTTTCGGATCGAGACGGTCAGCCGCCACACCCCGACCGCGATCTATCCGCACCCGACCACCGTCCAGCTTTCCGAGACGATCTATGCGCGCCGGGCCGATGCTCTGGCCGACATGCAGCGGGGCAGGGCTTCGGCTGATCTGATCTCGCAGCGGGTCATCGATTGCGCGACCTCGATCGACTGCCTGTTCTTCGGCAGCAACTATTTCGAGGCTGATCGGGATGCGCATCGGGCTCGGGTTCGGGGTCGTGCTCGCAGGTGGGCAGCATGAGCGCCCGTCGTTTCCAATTCACCGTCGATCACATGGTTGGCCGTCGCGAGATCGAACTGGACGTCACCTACAGCATGACGCCGCCGGTAGCCGCAACCTATTGGCAGCCCGCTGAAGGTGCCGAGGTCGAGATCGTTTCGGTCAAGCACGATGGCGCTGATTTTGCCCTTTCCGACGAGGAAGATGAGGCGCTCCTTGAGCAGGCTAGGGACCGCGCGCTCGAGGATTGGGCGGACGATCGGGCCGACGAGCAGGATTGGCGCTATCAGGAATATCGCGACCTCCTGATGGAAGCGCGATTTGAGCGGGAGCAGGGCGCATGACCCGCCCCCTCATCTCCGAAGCCGCCATCGCCGCCCGCATGGCCGAAAACCCCGGTCTCGGCGGCGTCCAAGCCCGCAACGAATTGCTGGCCGAGCGCCACATGCAGCGCCTCGCCCAACGTCACCGCTACAGCAGCAGGAGCTTCGTATGAACGCGATCCGCCCCATCCGCATGCCCGCAGCCAGGGCAGTCACCTTCAAGGCTTGGAAAGCCGCAGTAGGAGGGCAGGGCTTCGACCGGTTCGAAGCGCACCCGCACGATCTGCCGGCCCATGTCGCCAGCATCGAGGAGGCGGCGCAGGCTGCATCCGACTGCCTGAGTCACAAGGAATCGATCATCGTCCTGCGCGCCGACGCGGCGCTGCGTCCCGAGCGGCGCAACCTGGTTAGCGTGTTCGTCGTGAAGAAGCGCTCGCAGCGCAAGTTCATCCGCCTCGCCGATGGCAGCACCGGACGCGAGCCGGAGTTCTACCCCGATCTGGTGTCGCAGTTCTGCGTTCACGAGGGTTTCGAGCCGGTGCGTCCGTGGCGGGCCGAGGATGGCAACCCGGTCGGGTGCGATCTGACGCTGGTGGAGGGCTGAGCAATGACCCTCTCCGACCGCCTCTGCATCGCGCTGTCGATGGCCCTGACGATCTGCGCCGCGCTCGTGGTGTTGAAGGGGCTGACGACGTGAGCATCACCCAACCCGCAACACTATTCGAAGGAACCGACATGGCCACCGCAGCAGCAGTGAACGACACCGAAGCCCAGCCCAGCACCGACATCGCCGTTCTGGTCGCCCACAACCCTTCGCTGGTTCTCGCGGACGAGGCCAAGCGCGCCGATCTGCTCGGCCATATCCGAAGCGAAATCGCCGCCTTCGAACCCGACCTGTCGACCGCGAAGGGCCGGGATGCGATCAAGTCCTTCGCCTACAAGATCACGCGCACGAAGACCGCGATCGACGATGCCGGCAAGAAGCTGAACGAAGAGGCGAGGGCGCGCATCAACGCGGTCGACGCTGCCCGGCGCGAGGTTCGCGAGGAACTGGTCGCGCTGGCCGATGGCGTCCGCAAGCCGCTCACCGAATGGGAGCAGGCCGAGAAGGACCGGGTCGAAGAATGCCGCGAGGCGATCGAGGCATTCAAGAGCGCAGCCGTGGTCAGCCTGGACGACACCGCCGACACCGTGCGCGAGCGCGGCAAGGAGGTCTGGAACCGGGCGATCGACGCCGACCGGTTTAAGGAGTTGGCCGACGAAGCCACCGCGGCGAAGGCTGCGACCGTCGAAACCCTGAAATCTGCGCTCGCCCGGCTCGAGCGGGAAGAGGCCGAACGCGCCGAGCTCGAGAAGCTGCGCGCCGAGGCTGCCGAACGCGAGCGTGCCGAAGCCGAGAAGCGTGCCGCCGAAGAGATCGAGCGCCAGCAGGCCGAAGCCAAGCGTGCCGAGGACGAGCGCAAGGCCGCCGCGGAACAGGCCGAGAAGGACCGTATCGCCGCCGCCGAGCGCAAAGCTGCCGAACAGGCGTCGCGCGAAGCCGAGGAGCGGCACCAAGCCGAACTCGCCGCCGAGCGTGAACGCGCCGCCGAGGTGGAACGTGCCGCGCAGGCAGAACGAGACCGCCTCGCTGCCGAACAGGCACAGCGCGAAGATGCCGAGCGCGAAGCTGCTGCCGAACAGGCCGCGCGCGAAGCCGACCAGGAGCATCGCCGCAAGATCAAGACCGCCGCCAAGGAGGCCCTGATCGAATGCGGGCTGACCGAGGATGTCGCGATCAAGGTCGTGCAGGCGATCATCGCCAACGACATCCCCAACGTCTCGCTGAGGTTCTGACCATGACCGACAACCCATTCGAGCGCGGCTATGTCGAGCCCACGCAGACCGAGGAAGTGGCCCTCGACGACGAGCCAGTCGCGACGAAGCCGGGCAAGGGCATCGTCTACCACAACGACCTGATCCAAGGTTCCGAGGAATGGCACGCCGCCAGACTGGGCCTGCTCACAGCTTCCGAGATGAAGCTGATCCTGACCCCGACGCTCAAGCTGGCGAACAACGACAAAACCCGCGCCCATGTCTGGGAAATCGCTGCCCAGCGGATCAGCGGCTACGTCGAACCCAGCTACATCGGGGACGATATGCTCCGGGGTTGGGAGGATGAGATCACCGCGCGCGATCTCTATTCCAAGAACTTCGAGCCGGTGGAGGAATGCGGCTTCGTCACGAACGACAAGTGGGGCTTCACGCTCGGTTATTCGCCCGACGGTCTGGTCGGGAAGCATGGCCTGATCGAGTGCAAATCCCGCCGACAGAAATTCCAGATCCAGACCATCGTCGAGAACTATCGCGACGGCTCGGCGCCGTCTGACTTCCTGCTGCAAGTGCAGACCGGCCTCATGGTCACCGAGCGCGACTGGATCGACCTGGTCAGTTTCTCCGGCGGGCTTCCGATGATCCCGATGCGGATCGAGGCGGACGCGGAAATTCAAGCCGCGATCATCACCGCCGCCACCGATTTCGAGGCGAAGGTGAAGGAGGCGATCGCAGATTATCACGCCGCGCAGAAGGCTGGGCTGCGGCTCGTGCCGACCGAGCGCACCGTCGAAGTGGAGATGTTCTGATGACCGTCATTCGTGTGATCGACTTCGAGACGACCGGGACCGAGCCGCCTGAGGCTGAGGTTTGCGAGGTCGGTATCTGCGAACTCCACCTTGAGGACCGTCGAGTTGACGAACCGAAGGCGTGGCTCTGCGGCGTGTCCTCGATGCCGCCGGTGGTCCGCGCGGTTCATCATATCTCGCTCGCTGAGTGCGAGGGCAAGCAGCCGTTCAATGTCGGGATGGTGATGGCCGAAGGTATCTCTGCGATCGCCGCGCACAATGCCGAGTTCGAAACCCAGTTCTTCGAAGCGCCGGCGCCTGTCATTTGCACCTACAAGGCCGCGCTCCGAGTCTGGCCCGATGCGCCCAGCCACAGCAACGGCGCGCTGCGCTACTGGCTCGAGGATCAGGGCAAGATCGCGCCCGACCATGCGCTGACGCAGCCCGCACACCGCGCAGGCCCCGATGCCTACGTCACCGCGCATCTGCTGCTGGCGCTCTTCAACGAGGGCATCACCGGCAAGGACATGGTCGCGTGGACGAAGGAGCCTCGCCTCCTGCCGCGCTGCCCGATCGGCAAATTCCGCGACAAGCCGTGGCCCGAGGTCGAGGCCGGTTTCCTCGGGTGGATGCTGCGCCAGGAATCGATGGAAGAAGACCTGAAATGGAACGCGCGCCGCGAGATCGATCGCCGCGCGGATGGTGGCAAGTCATGAACGAGGAGTGGCGCGCGATTGTCGGCTTCCCGGCATACGAGGTGAGTAATCTCGGGCGCGTTCGGCGGATCGTCGAAAGCGTCAACGGGCACCTTCCGAAGGTCTTGAAGCCTTGGATCAGCAACAAGGGCTATTCGCTCATAACGCTATCCAGCGGCAAGCAGGTCCGGAAGCAGATCAGCAGGTTGGTTTGCGAAGCCTTCCACGGCCCTGTGCCTAGCCCTGAACATCAGGCGGCTCACGGCGATGGCGATCCTTCGAACAACCGCGCCACCAATCTCCGCTGGGCCACTCGCAAGGAAAACATGGCCGACTGCCTTCTGCACGGCACGAGGGCGATGGGCGAACGACACGGGCGCAGCACGAAGCCGGAGCGCACACCGCGCGGCCAAGCTCACGGCGGCGCCAAGCTCTCCGAGGACGACGTGCGAGCAATCCTCGATGCGCCAAAAACCTACGGTTCCGGTGTCCGTCTCGCCGCACAATACGGGGTCACCCCCGGAGCTATCTGCCTCATCAGATCACGAAGAAACTGGAGCCACCTATGAACACGACCACCGATATGAGCCAAGTGATTGTCCCTCGCAGCGACCAGATCAACGCCGACGATTTGATCGCCGGGCCGATGAATATCACCATCCGCGATGTGCGGATCAGCGGCGGGCAGGAGCAGCCGGTCAGCATTTTCTTCGAGGGAAGCGACAAGGCTTTCCGCCCCTGCAAGTCGATGAGCCGTGTCTTGGTGCAGGGCTGGGGTCCGGACTCCTCGAAATACGTCGGACGCAGCCTGACCCTTTACCGTGACGCCTCGGTCAAGTGGGCAGGCATGGAAGTCGGCGGAATCCGCATCAGCCACATGAGCCACATCGAAAGCGAGAAGCTGATGATGCTCACCGCGACGAATGGCAGCCGCAAGCCGCACAAGGTGAAGCCTCTGGTGATCGAACAAGCCGGCGACCCCGCGCGCGACGCCGCCGACAAGATCATCGCCAACATCGAACGCGCGCCAGACCTCGAAAAGCTCGACGCCTACATCGGGGGCAAACCTTCGACGGTGATCGAGGATTGGGATGAGGACCGGCCCGATCTCGCGCAGTCGGTTCGTGCGGCCCTGACTGCCAGGCGCGAGGCTTTGGCGCCGGGTGAGGGCGGTGAGGCGGCTGACACCGACGAGCCCGCGTCATGAGCCGCTCCTTCCGATCAAGCCGCCCGGACAACTGGACGATGCCCCGCGCGTCGCAGGACGCGAGCCTGCGGATGATGAAGCACGGTCGGCTCAAGCCGATGGAGCAGCCGGGGTTCTTCGCTCGACTGTTTGGGAGGGGGTGATGGTCCACCGAGGCAGCCCGACCACCCCCATTCGAGGAATCACCATGACCCAACAGACAGACACACCCACGGTAGAAGTGAGCCAGCGAGCGCGGCCCTTCATGGCTGGCGATCCTGTAGTCCATCGCGGAAAGCCGTTTTGGAATCTCGGCGTTATCCAGTCCATCTCAGAGGAAACCGGCTCGATCACCTGCAACTGGTGGGCGGACCACGGCTTCTTCCAGGCGGCGTCCGGTTCGCGCGATCTGCGCCACGCGGCTGACGTTCACCGTTCTCTCCGCGCCGACCTCCGCCAATCCACCCCGGCAGTCGTGGAGGCGCTTGGAGACGCATTGCACGGGCTGTCAGCAAGGATGCTGGTCGAGCGGGCTTTCGAAACCGAGGCTATCCACGCCGCCTACGAACGGGTCGTCAAGGCCTTCACCGCACTGGATGCCGCCGCCCTCCAACCGCAGACCCCCACCGATCCGCAGCCCGAGGGGGTGCGAGGGGCGGTTCCTCGTGCGTGGATTTTCCATGGCCCTAACGGCGAGGAAGAGTTGCATTCCTGCGATCCGTGCAGTGATCCGCCGGAAGGTTGGACGCACACCCCGTTATACGATGCCGCCGCCATCCGCCAGCAAGCAGCACAGGGGGATAGGGCGTGAGCGGCATAACCGGCCTCAAAGCGATTTCGGTTCGTGCGCCGTGGTGGTGGGCAATCCTTCACGCTGGCAAGGACATTGAGAACCGGGATTGGCCAACCAAGTTTCGCGGCAAGGTTCTGCTTCACGCCAGCAAGTGGTGGAGCATGGCTGGTGTCGCGGATGATGGCGAGACGGTCGGCGCGATCTACCGCGCGGCAGGAGGCCAGCCCAAGGCGCACTTTGACACGTATCGCATGATGCGCGCTGCTGGCGGATGTATCGTCGGCTCTGTCGAGATTGTCGATTGCGTCGAGCATTCGGACAGCCCGTGGTTCTTCGGGCGCTACGGCTTTGTGCTGCGAAACCCCGAGATATTCGCGGAACCGATCCCCTGCAAGGGCGCGCTCGGGTTCTTCACGCCCACCCCCACCAAGGACAGCCCCCATGGAACAGACTGACACAAACTCGCTGGCGGATGAATTGGCGAAGGCCCTGCCACTAATCGAAGACCTCGAAACCGGACAGGACTGCGAAGAATACGCCTATGCCAACGGGAAGTTCTTTCAGGCCATGACCCACGCGCCCGAAGCCTTCGACGCGCTCAAGCATCTGCCCGCAGCTATCTCAGTCCTCCGCCACAGTGCCGGGGATGCGTCGACCTCCCCTACGCCGCGAGGCGAGGTTGAGTAGTTCGCGCTTCATCCGGGGCGTAACCGCCACCGTCCACGCCCGCCAGGCCTTGGCGGAGTATGTTGATCGCAGCGTTGTGGTCGGCGTTCATTTCGTGGTCGCAATGCAGGCAAGCGAAGCGCGCTTGGCTCTCGCGGCTCCCCTTGTCGATTGTGCCACAGGCCGAGCAGGTCTGCGAGGTAAAGGCGGGATTGATCTTGATGAGCGTCCCGCCGCGTTCTTCGAGCTTGTAGGTGAGCATCAGCTCGATGCTGTACCAACCGATGTTCAGGATCGCGCGATTGAGTCCGCGCTTTTGAGCGGCTCCGGCTTCACGCCCTCTTGCCGTCATGTTGCGGGTTTTGAGATCCTCCAGCACAACCGTTCCGTATTGGCGGACTATGTCGGTGGTCAGTTTTTGCTGCCAGTCCCAGCGAATGCGGGCCGCCTTAGCGATGATAGCACCAGCGACCTTGCGCTGAGCTTCGTATCTGCGGGAGCCTCGCTTTCTTCTGGAAAGGACTCGTTTGGCCTTCCCTGCCTTGATCGCGAGAAGGTTGAGTTCTGCCGGGATGCTCATTGCCCGACCATCGGACTGAGCAACGGCCAGCGTGACCCCTCGATCAATGCCTACAGCGGGGAGGCACGAGGCCGGAGCAACGTGTTCGTTTCGAACGCCAATGCAGACGAACCATCTGCCATCGTCACTGATCACACGAGCAGAGCGAAGGTCCCCATCCCTGCGGCGCGAATCTCGGAACTTCACCCACCCCAGCTTGGGTATGAGTATCTGCGACCACTTCGTGTTCAGCGCGCGAACTTGAACGTACCGCGCCTTTATCTCGAAGCTGTCCGTCACGCCCGCCTTGCGGAATTTGGGGAACCCGCCGCCGCGAAAGAATTTGGCGAACGCCTTATCCAGGTCTCGCAAGGCGCAGTGCAGAAAGTCAGCCGGCGTCTCTCTTATCCAATCGCACTCTTGGCGAAGTTGAGTGACCTGTCGACCCTGCGTGACATAATTCAAATGCCTGCCGGTCTCGCGAAGAAACTGACGCCAAAAGTCGCGGCGCTGTTCGAGGGCGAGATTGTAAACGAACCGCGTAGTTCCGGCGAAGTTCGCAAGAACTTGGGCCTGCTGATCAGTGGGATAGAGCCGGTATTTTTGGGTCCGAAACACAACAGCTTTTTACCACGAAATTCAACCGCCAACAAGGAGCCGAGCCATGGATCGAAGTGAAAACTTGGGGGATGTGGGGGCGGTGGAGCGCAAGCCCCGGTTTCATGTCGAAGGGCAGACTTCGACAGTCGGCCCGCGCTGGTTCATCTGGGATGGTGAACGGCACTTCGCGCGGTTCGGCAACATCGCTTCGGAGGAAAGCGCCAACGCTATCTGCCACGAGATGAATAAGCTCTCCGCCGCCCTCGCCTCGCGCCCCACCGAAGCACCAGTCGCTCGCGAATATGGATGCGGCCACAGCAGTCTTGCTCCCGATGCGCCCACCACCGTTGACGCCACCGAAGCACCCGAGGCTGACAGGTTGGCGCGGTTGGAGGCGGCTTTCGGGCTTGTCCGTAAGCACCTCGTCCAATGCAGGACCGACGCAGATCGCGGATCGCTCGAACACATGAGCCATCACGCCGCCGTTCAGGTTATCGCCGCCGCCCTCAAGGAGCCTACCGATGCAACCGACTGACAAGATGGATGCGGTGCTTGTGGCGGAGCTGGAAGCGTGGACGCCCGAGCCGGACGACAGAACGCGCCCGCTGCTGAAGCCCCGGACATGAGGGGCCGGGACGTTGTGCGGTTCTTTGCAACTTGGCTTTCGCTGACCCTCATGGATTTCGCACTCGCGGCGTGGGGCGGAGTCGCACCTTGGCAACCCGGCATGAACTCAATCGCCGCAATCGGCCTCACCATCCTGCTTGCGATTCGAGAGGAACGGACATGACCATCCGCGCACTACAGGGCGGGCGGGGATGACTGCGGTTGCCCAACCCGACCTAGACCGGCGCCCGTTCTCGGTCCCCCAGCTGGCCGAACGCTGGGGCTGCAGCGACGGGCTGATCTACAAGCTGATTCGCAGCGGCGACTTGCAATGCTTTCGTCCGGGTGCGCTTATCCGCATCAGCGCGGCCGAAGTGGAGAGATACGAATGTCAGGCGAGCAACGAGAATACTCCGTCCAGCAGCTCAGAGGCGGATTCGCGCTCGTCTGGCGCGAGGCCAACGACACAGGAAAGGTCATCCGCCGCCGCCGCCAGCTCGCCTCGAAAGATCGGCAGAGCGCCGAGGCGGAAGCCCGAAAGCTCTGGGAAGCAGGCGATGATGGTTCACCGTGGACCGTGGCCCGGATCATGAGCGGCTACCTGGCATCGATCGCGGAGAAGCCTTCGCATGGTCGACGCCAGGATGCATCGAAGGCGATGAAGTCGTTCTGGTCAGAGGTGAACCCGGACCTGATCGATGAGCCGATGTGCCGCAAATACAGGGGCTCGCGCGCCGTGGCCGATTCGACTGCGCGCTACGAGCTCCTGCAGCTTTCGACCGCGCTCAAGTGGGCGAGGGGCGAGCGGCATATCTCGACAAGCCAGACGATCTGGCTGCCCGCGACGCCGGAACGGCAGACCCGCCACCTCACCCGGGCCGAATTCGACCGCTTCTTCGCCGCAGTGCGCGCCGACCATGCGCGCGTCTACGTCATGCTGGGGCTACACACCGTCGCGCGGCCATCCGCGATCCTCGATCTGACATGGGATCGGGTCGATTTCATGCGCCGGCAGATCGACTATCGCCCGCCTGGGAGGGCGCAGACTTCGAAGCGCAGAACCATCGTCCCGATCAGTGACGATCTTCTGATCGTGCTGCAGGATGCCCATAAAGCGCGAACCTGCGAATATGTCATCGAGCGCGGGGGCAAGCAGGTCGGCAGCATCAAGAAGGCGTTTCAGGCTGCATCCGAAAGGAGCACTGTCCACGCAACGCCGTACACGCTCCGGCATACCGGCGCGGTCTGGGCAGCCGAGGCGGGCGTCAACATGGCGGAACTGGCGCAATTCATGGGTCACGACGACGATCGCACCACGCAAAAGCACTATGCGAGGTTCAGCCCGGGCCACCTTCGTTCGGTGGCAAACGCCATCGGCAAGCGGGCGTGAGGTTCACTATGGAGCGTGGACCCCTGTCTGTTTCGCCTCAAGAATGGCGGAAAAGTTGGTCGGGGAGAGAGGATTCGAACCTCCGGCCCCTGCCTCCCGAAGACGCTTCCCCTCGCTGCACATGGCGGTTTTCCGTCGCTTGCCGGGGGCGCGGCCTTCACAGAATGATGGGTATTCTCGTTTCGTTCACGGTCAGAGGTCCATTGCGAACCGTCGACCCCTGTCTTGATGGCACCTTCTTGCGTCACGCGCCCGCCGCGCTACATTCCTGCCATGCGCTACAAAGGCCGCTCCACACTCCCGCAGCCCCTCCGCGAAGGCTTCATCCCCCACGACGGCTCAGGCAGGCCAGCGGGTATCGAGGATGGTGTCAGGGTGCAGTTCCGGATCGGCAGCGTCACGACGATCAAGGGCCGCTGGGCAAACGATCCTTGGGTCTGGGATGCGGCGCGCCCGGGCCCGATGGATGTGGTCGGCTATGACGAAATGGTCGAGGTGCCGAAGGTCGATCTGACGAAGCCGTTCCGTGCGTAGGCGATGGCTGTTCCGGATCGAGGTGGCAGCGGTGGTGCTGGGGATGGGCGCGATCTACTGGAGTGTCGTCGATTATTGGGTGTGAGCCGAAGAGGACCAGTCTCGACCCCGCGCATTGATATGACGAAGGCCGTTTAACCTGTGCGCCGAACATGCTAGAAGGCTCGCCCATGAAGGAAAGTGACATTGTGCCAGTGCGTGAAACGGACCGCGCCGACCGAAGCGACCTCATTGCTCTTTGGGTTGCGGAGGCCTTGGCTGGATTTTTCGTGCTGCTTCACATTTTCATCGCATGGCGGATAGCGGCCTGCAATTGCGATGTGCCGCCGTTTTGAGGGTGGCTCGCAGAGTGAGACAGGTGGAGAAACAGCGCGATCCGGACACGCTCGGGGGATGGGTGGCCGTTTGGTTGATTATGATCGCTGTCGGTGTGGCTTCGGGCATTCTGGGGCCGTAGTTCGCACTGGCAGCCTGTGCGACCTCAGTCACACCAACCGGCAGGATAGGGCGCACCTTTCCGCACCGCGTCCCGGCAGATACGCGCGACCGCAGCCCAGCCCCGCTCTCCCCAAGCCTCGAGCGCGCTGTCGTAAAGCGTCGCGGCTTCCTCGCTTTCCAGCACCTCAAGCCCCGGCACCGGCTTAGCTTCCGGGCGCACGTCCTCCACAGGCGGGAACGAGACTGAGATCGGTTCCGGCTGCCCGCAGGCGCTGGCAATTGAGAGAATTGCGAGCAGCGGAAGGGCGCTCGCCCGGCGTAGCATTGGACGTGATTGCATCGTCTCGGTCCTTTTGTGCTTGGGTGGTTTCGGCGCGGTCGCGTTCGCGCTCGCCGGCAGCCTCGCCTTCGCTTTCGTCCTCGATCCGCTCCACATCGTCGCGGGCTTCGGCCTGCTCTGCCAGCAATCCCGCGCGTCCGTCGGTCCGCCCCTGGCAATAGGTAAGCGAGTGCGTCCCGATCAGCGCCGCGAGGATAGCCGCGGCGATCTGCCAGTTGCCGGTGACCATGGTGATGAGCTTGCCGATCATTATTCTTCCTCCACCGAAACCGGATCGCCGGGGTTTCCGCTCGGCCCGCGATCCTGCCGAACCGTGAACCACGACGCCATTGCCAAGCCGATGAGGCCCTGCACGACGATGGCCTGCGCCAGAACGCGGAAAAGCTCGTCTTGCCGCAGCTCCGGGTTTGCAGCAGCCAGCCACAGCACCACGCCGGTCAGCAGAAATATGCCGCCACCAGCGACAGCGCCGCCAGTGATCCGCGCGAGCTGCTTGTCGAGGAATTGCCAGAAGGTCACAGCAGCCACGCCTTGATCTTGGCGAGGTGCGCCTTCCGATCCGCGAGCCCGTTCGTGCCACCGTTGATCTTGCGCGTGATGGTCAGGATGTCGTCGCGGTCGGACGGTTCGTTGAGCTTGCGATTGGCCCAATACTCCAGCGCGGTGTGCAGCCCGATCGATGGCACGGCGGCGATCTCCGGGTGGCGCTCCAGGTCGATACCGATGCGGCGCCCGAATTGGCGATAGTTCGCGCGGCCGGTCAGCTGGATCGGACCTCGGCCCTTGAAGCGCTTGCCATCCCCGGCTTGCGTGTTGCCGAGGTCTGCGCGACCTTCGTAGGCAGAGCCGCTGGCAATCTCCTCCATGTAGCGGAACGAGCCGCTTTCGTGGCAGAGCTGCGCCATGAAGTGCGCGAGACGCAGCGCGCTTTCCATGATGCCATAGGCCGGGAAGTGGACGTTTGCGGCGAGGGCGAGTTCTTCGGCGCGCTCCTGCGATGCCCCCAGCTTGCGGAACAGGGCCGTGAAGGTGCCGCGCCCGGCGATCCCGTCTGCCGCCACACCGATCGCGGATTGCAGCTTACGAATGTCCATCATCATCTCCTCTCGGCATCACCGCCCACCGTTGCGGTGGTAGGATTGCAACTCGCGAATTTGCTGGTCCTGCGTGTCGTTCCGGTCGGCCTGCGCGTCGGTGTAGCCCGCCATTCGCTCGTCCATGCGGGCCAGCGTAACGCTCATTTCGCTTACCGATGACACCAGCCAGATCAGCCCGCCGCTCGCAGACACTGTGATGACAGAACTGAAAATGATGGCCGCCCACTTGAGCGGTGCGGGTATCTCTGCCGTCACAGTGCCTCGTCTCACCTCTGGGTGCTTTTCCGCGAACCGGGTGATTGCGGTTTCCGCCACCTGTTCTGCTATGGCGCGCGTCTGGGCGGCACTTCCTGCGCTCTGCTCGGGCATCACATGCGCTTCCGGCGGGTGATCCGCTCGATCTCAGGCGCGAAACACGCCGCCGCGACAGTCAGGATGCAGGTCACTGGAAAGCCCCCGTCGAAAGTGATATGCTGGCCGCATGAAATGGCTTTCCACCATATTCGAACGCCTGCTCCGCTCGACCGATTGCCCAGATTGCGGAGCCGCGCACGATTGCGACGACTGCATTTGGAACAAGGCTATTCGCTAAGGTCATGCCGCCACCGCCCCGGCGATGCCCGGAATCTTCCAGTTGGTCCCGTCGAACACGACCGAAGAACCCGTTCCCACCCCAGCGCCTTCGCCCGCATTCCTCGCGTTCGTCGCGAAGGCTTGCGCGCCTGCAGGCTGTCCAGTGGGCAGGGTCGCGACCGTGTAGGATGGCATTTTCGGCTTGAACAACCGCACGTTCGTGAACACGACCGCGCCGGTAGCCCCGCCATAGCCGCCGGTCGTCGAGAGGGCCTGATATTCGATGATTGCCGCCTCGCCAGCAGCCAGAACCAGATCGCCGTTCAAGCCAACGATGCGCGTCGGGTCATCGGTGAAGGTGACGTTGCCGTTCTTGATTATCAGAAGTCCGGTCTTGTCGGGTAGGTTCAGTGCCGAGATCCGCGAAACCGTGACGGGCGTAACGAAGTCGCAGACTTGCGCCGAGGCATTGGTTAGGGGAAGCAGCCCGCCAGCGATGTTGCCGGATTCGATCAGCGTTTCGTCGATGTGGCGATTGTAGGAGCCGCGCGACAGGCAAACCATATCCCGCCCGCCGCCGGAGCGCCTTGTGATGAGTCCGTAAAAGCCCGAACCATTTACCCCGCCGGATCCGCCGTGAAGGCTGGAGTTGCTATTGTCGGTAAGCACATCGCCCGAGCCGCCTGCCCATGTCGGGTCGTAAGCGGGAAGGATAACGCCCTTGGGGTCCGACTGAGTGGAGATTTGAACACCCGTCGAAGAGCCGGATTGCCCCTTGATGATAGCCGTTCCCAGAACATAGACGCCGTATTGGCCCGCGCTGCCCGCCTGGACATTCAGGGCGATACTTCCGTCTGCCTTGACGCCAAGCTGTCCACCAATGACTGTCGTGACGCGCCCCTGCAGCTCCATTTCTGCCGTTCCCGACAAGAGGCTGTGCGGGTTGATGTGGGTGCTGTAGCGCCCCCGGTCGATCATGCCGAAGCGCGAGACGATTTCGCCGTAATGGTTGATGAAGGTCGTGTTCTCTGCGAGGTCGCTAATGCGGGGACCATCGCCAACCACCGATGCTTCACTGCGCTCGACAAGGGTGGAAATGACCTTGTTGGTCCCGCTAGTCGCGCCGATCCGCATGGAGGTCTGGAACCCGCGCACGGTCATTGTCAGCTTGGCAAGCGCGTGGTCCCTGTCGCCCGTGTATTCAAAGCCGACGCCAGTTCGATCCGCATAGGCCTTTGTATCGTCGAGCCAGTCCTGGTTGAGAAGATAGACGCGCTCGACCGGCGTGGTGATGAGCCAGCCCGCATGGATGCCATCCCCTGCGCCATACTGGAAAACGCTCAGGTCATGGATGTGGTTGTGCGCGGACAAGCCTTCGATGTCGATGACCGGAACACCGGCATTCTGCTTGCCGACAACCCGCATCTTGCCGAACTCGATTGAGCCAGCGCCCTGTGCCTCGGCGCGATGCTGTATTTTGATGGTTGGCGTGGTCGTGCTGGAGCAAGCAATCGTCGTGCCCTTTTGCTGGGCGTCCGCGATGTATGGTTCACCCGTCCACGCACCGAGAAAGCTGAACGGCGTGTCGCGGTATTCGGCGGATATGTCGGCAGGAATGTTGAGCGTGGTCGAAACCAAGAACTTGCCCGCCGGGATGTTCTCGCCTTCGTAAACGCCATGAATGGCGTCGTTAGAATTTGCGAACGCGGCGGCATTGTTTGTGCCGGTCATTACGCCCGCCGTGTCGATCACAGCATCGTTGGTCAGCCCGTCAACGCGAATGGGGTTCGCCGCGATTACGTCCGCGACCGAGCCGGACAATAGCGTTCCGACACCTGCAGCACCGCCCGCAGCCGCCAGCGCTTCGGGCGAAAGCAGGGTCCGCAGCGCCGTAGCGACTCCGCCTGCATCGTGGCGGTAGACAGTCACGATGCCGCCGGTATCGACCGGGAATGTGGCGCCCTCGGCCGTGTCCGCGATACCCGCTGCGGTGCTGGCGTAGTTCGGCCCCGAGGCGGCGACGGCCACGGCGGCGGCAGCCTCTGCCTGCTCGATAGGCGACCGGCCCGCGATGACGTTGGCCTGAACCAACCGCTCCCGCTCGCCCCAGAAATAGCGCAGGGTATAGAACCCTTCCTCGCCGACGAACGCGCCCCAATAGCCGTCCTCGCCCGCCGTCACCGGGTTCTGCGCACCGCTCCCCATCGCGTCGGTCAGCGTCGCAAGGTCGCCATCGGAATCATAGATATAGACCAGCGCGCCCGGAACCGGACGGCCAACCTGGTCGAGAACATTGCCGTCAAGGAGCTGGGGCACTTGGGTCTCCATAATTTCTTGCTGATGCAGTTACGGTGTCGGTCGCGGTGCGCCCGGCGGTGTCGGTCGCGGTGACGGTGAATGTCGCTGTCTGGATTTCGTAGGCCCCCACAGCCTCGGCGACGAAGTTGGGCGATGCCGTGAGGGGGCGCTCGATCGCCCACAGGTCTGCGCCTGCCGTTTGCGCCCACTCGTAGAAGATTGTCCCGACGCCACCTGTGGCGGCAGCAGTGGGCGAGGTCGTCCTTATCTCCATGGCGCTGGGGGATGCACCCGCGCCGGAAACAGACGAAGGCAACGCATCTACCGTGAACCCCGCGCTTGAGGCGGCAATGTCCCAGAACACCTTGTCGCCCGCCGGGGTCGTCACCGAGGCCGTGGCGATACGAACCTTCCCGCGAGGCGTGAAAGCGCCCCGCAGGAGATACCCCTTCTTGCCGGCAGGAGTTTGCGCAGCGATCACGCGGGCTCTTCCTCGAACCAGACATCGCCGATCTGTGTGCGCGGATCATCGGCGCCCGAAGCGGTGAAGAAAAACCGCATGTCGGTGATCGCCGGATCGGCCGCATAGCCATAGGCCCCCGCAGAACCGCGCTTGATCGCGCCCGACATCGTGCCTCCAGCGAGAGGCAGCGCGTCGGGAATGTTGGCATAGGTCCGCAGAGCCTCGCCGTTCGCCATCGTCAGCAGAGCGCGCCCGAACGAGGTCGTCGATAGCGCAGCGATGGCAGTCAGGTCGCTATCCGCAGCCTGGAAGTTCGCGGCGCTGATATTGGCTGCGGCGGAATAGAACACCGTCGCCCCGTCCGCGTCCTTCACCCGGATCGAATACTGCTGCTCGTTGACGAACGCGAAGATCGCCTGCCCGTCGCGCGACAACAACCCGCCGATGGTCGTGATCGGCTGATTGACGACATCGGTGAGCTCGAGGTCCGCATAGACGGTGACGGGGGTGATTTCCGGATCCTGCCCCACCGCGCCGATGTACACCCGCCCACGATCGAGCGGACGCCCGCGCAGGTCGTAGAACATCGGGAATGGATTGCCGATCTGGGTCGTCATCGGTATGCTCCGGGGATGAAGGTTCTGTGGCAGACCCGCTGGCTCATCGCCGCGGCGCCGGTCGCCTGGTGGTGGCTCCCTACAGTGGCGTATCTGCTCACTGGCGGTCTCCTTCCGTAGGCTCCGCCGCCAGCCTCTCGGGCGACTGCGAGACAGCATTCGAAAGATAGTCGCGGAACACGATGATGTCGGCGCTCACTGGCCCGCCGCCCCTCGCGATGCGGTCAAGATGGCCGAGTTGCGCTTTGAGCGCGGTCGCAGCCGGTGCGCTGCCCGATGCCTCGGCCTTCTTCAGCATCCTTGTGTAGCCGGTGGCCCAACGCACGAAAGGCGCGTGGGTCCAGAGCCGCGCCGCGCCGTAGGAGGTCAGCGCCTGAGCCGCCAACGTCGGAAGGCCAGCAGTCAGGCCGAGCGCCCCGGTGACCACCATGCCGGTATTCGATGCATTGCGGGTGGCGTCGGAGCCTGCGATGTCCCCGACCACTTCCGCGAATTCATCGAGGTTCTTGCGAAGCGTGCTGTTCGAGCCCCCGAAGATCAAGTTCTTCGCGGCAGTGCTCATGTCCTGAAAATTGCGCACGAAAGTCTGCGGCGCGAAATCCCGGCCTTCCGACTTGGCAGGCTGACCCAGCAAGCGGACAAGGGCGCCGGATACCTCACCCCATTCGGCGGCCGGGATTGACTTGCGGATCTCGGCCAGTTGCCGGAAATCCGAAGTCGACTTGCCACTCATCGCCATGGCGCGCAGCTTTTCGGCGGCGCGCTCGGCCGATTGCATCCCGTCCTTACCCAAGATGGCGGACAACGTGTTTTCGATCCGCGCCTCGACAGCGCGGTTGAGACTGTTTGCGCGTTCGAATTTTGCCAGGGCAGCCGGCCCCCGCGCCTGTGCGGTCGCGCGCATATCCTCCGACAGCGCGCCATAGAGACGCGATAGGGTGCTTTGCCGCGAGCCCTGCGAGCCGATGCGGAAGGCGTTCATGTCTTCGCCCACCGCCGAGCGCAGGGCCTTGAGGTCCGACCAGCTCAGTTCGCTGTCGGCATCACCCAAGGCGTCCAAGAGCCTCGAGGCCTGCGAATCCTGCATCAGCTCGCGCAGTTTCGGGTTGCTTGAAAACTGCTCGTTTACTTCCTCGAGCGCCGCGAGGGTGTTTTCTCTCTTCGCAGGTGAATTGCTGCCAATCGGGATGGCGTCATAGGCCTTGCCGATGATGCCCCGGTCGAGCGGGTTGCCCTTTTCGCCCTTGACGCGCGCGATCCACTTGCGCGCGCCCGTTTGAAGCGCATCGCCCATACTGCTGGCGGTCGCAGCTGTCCCGAACGAACCGCCGACGGTGTCGACAGCGTCACCGAGTTGCGCCCGGGTGCGATCACGCGCCGCGTTCGTTACCGAGCCCCCGCCGGGCATATTGTCCAGCGTCCGCTCGACGACCTTCGCGCTGCGCCCACGAACATCCCCGATCGACAGGTCGATGCCGTAGCGCTGAGCGCGCTCGTAGCGCTGCGCAGGTGTGAGAGCGTCGGGAAGCGACTCGACCGCTTCCTCAACGCCCTCGCGCCCAGCTTCGGCGGGAATCTTGCGTCCGAAGCGCTGCAGCAGCTTCCTGCCGAGATAATCGCCCGCCGCCGCGCCACCCGCGCCGATCGCCGCGCCAGCGATGCGGTTCTCGTTGTTCTCACCGGCACCATAGGCGGCGCCATAGGCAACCTCACCCGCCAGCGCCGCACGACCACCCGCCTGAGCGATTCGGGCAGCAGGCAGCATCGCCAGAGCACCACCGGTCACTTCGCCAGCGAACGACGCAATCGGGCTGCGATCGCGCATATATTCCTTGGCGAACTGAGTGCGTTCCGCCGCACCTTCGCCGCCGACCGCGCCCGCGATTTCGTCCAGGGTGCCAGCGGTCATGGCGTTGGCCGCGCCGGTGAAGTAAGCGCCCGCGTCGCTATCCGCCGCGCTGCTGACCGCCCGCTCGATCGCGGTGCGCTCGCCAGTTGCCTGCGGTGCCCAATCCACGCGCCCACCCTGTTCGCGCGCGGAGAGCAGGTCCTGAATGCCCTCTTTCGCCGAGACGGGCATGTAGCCGTTCTGCGTCGAGAGCGCGTCGAGCTCTTCGATTGTGGCGCCCTGATCCCATGCCGACTGCAGCATGGTCGTGAACCGCTTGTCGTCCTCGGTGACGAAATTGCTGTCACCGCCTCCGGTGCGGTATTCGACGCCGGGAGGGGCGCGGTCCTCTTGGCCGGTAGGCTGAGAGCCTTGGACATTCTCCGCCCCTGCTTCGGGCGCGGGAATCTTGCTGATCAGGTCGGAATAATATTCGCGCGACTTCGCCAACTGCGCGAGAAAGTCGCCCTGTGACTGGTTCGGGTTGAGGTCCGCGATGGTCGCCTTCAGGAGGTCGAGTTCGCGTTCGGTGATCTGGCCAAGCGCGCCCCCGGTGGGCGACGACTCGCGCATCTGCTGCAGCGCGCGGAAGGCTGCGTTCGCGTCCAGCGTGGCAAGGCGCTTTTGCAGACCATAGGCGGCGGTTCCCGGCACATCGCGTAGCCGCGACCCGAAAAAGCCCGTCTCGAACCAACCCCCATTATCGGAGGCGTCGGCTGCGATTGCGTCGATCTCGGTAATCAGGCGCTGCAGTTCGCCGCGGGCATCGCCCTGCGTCTTGGACATCTTCGCGCGAAGAGCTGCGGCGTTCAGTTCCGCGATCTCGGCGTCGGCTGCAGCCTTCCGCGCATCGGCCGGAGCAGTCGCGTTGTTCTGCGCGATCTCCTGCTCGGTTCGCGTGATCGTGGCATTATCGCGACGACTTTCAATGTCAGCGCGAGGATCAGGCACGGTAAACACCGGCTGCACGCCCGACTGCGCGGCGCCACCGACGACAGGATCATTCTGCCAGAAACTCACGGCTTCCTCCGACGCGACCCGTCAGGCGCGATGTATTCTGCGCCCGAAGGCAGGCGGTCGTATTGCTGCTTCGACGCGACACGCGCGGGCGCAGAGCCACCCCGCGACCGAATCTGCCGCCCGAGCGCAGGGCCTGGCTCGACATGAACGTGGTCGCCATGCTTCCCGGTCTTGTCGTTCTCGGCGTAGATGACATCGAACTGCGGCCCGAACACCGACTTGAGCCGGCGGCCCAGCGCGATATTCTCGGCACGGGTCGCGGTCGGGAAGTCGCGCGCGTTGTCGTCAGCGTGATAGGTGCCGGGAACGCCGGTCGAACGCTTGCGCGACGACGCGGTGACACCGGCCAATTGCTCGATCCACGAGCCGATCGGGCCTTGCTGAGGGATGCTGTCGGCCACGTTGGCGCCCTCGACGCCAAGCCGCTGAGCAACGCGCCCACTCTCCGCCTCCTGTTCGCGGGTAGGCACCAGCCCCCCCGAACCGCTAGGATCACCTCCTCTCATGCTGACGGGCGCCGGAGCTACCCCGCTGATTTGGCTCTGCCGATAAATCGGTGCGCCAGGCTGACCGACCACCGTGGGGTCGTATTCTGCCTGCGCGAAGTTGTCCGCCGCCTGCTGCCCGTAGGTCGCGGCGATGAAATCGTAATCCTTCTGGAACGAGGTGCGGCTTTCCGCCTCTCCGCCGCCATAGACCGCCTTGAACGTGTCCACGCCTCCAAGGGTCGCGACCTGCGTTCCGATCATGGTCTTGGCGATGGCGATCTCGCGCGGATTGTCGCTTTCGAGCGCGGCAAGAAGCTGCATGTCGATGGGGTCTTCCTGCCCGGCCTCGCGGTCGGCTTCGACACGGCGGCGCAGGAGTGCCGCGGCGCCGGGTGCATCGCCGTTGGTGAGCCGCGAATAGATCGAGCCCATCTGGGTGAGCTCGGTCTGCTGCTGGTCCTTTTCGAGGCGGTCGAACGCGGCCTTGTTCTGCTCGAATTGCTTCGGAAAGCGGAACATGAGCCCGGTGATGTCGTCGGGGTTGCCGCCGCTCACCATGGCCTGCGTCATTTCGCGCTGGAACGCCTGCGATTGCTCCTGCTCGGCCTGCTGGGCAAGGCGCTCCTGCTCCATGCGGTCGCGCTGCATCTGCATCTGCTCGCGCTGGAACCCGAACTGCTCGTCCTGCATGGCCTGCAGGCGAAAGTCGGGAACGAGGGACTGACCCGCGCGAAGAGTGGAGGCGTAATCGAGCAGGCTCAAAACAGCTTGCCCCAGTTGAAGCCGCCACCGCCGGGCATGAACATGCTCGCAGCGCTGTCGGCAAACGATCCCGCGTTGTTCCAGTTCTGCGCAGCGATACCGCCGCGAACGAGCGCGGACTGCGCATTCGCTGCGGCGCCCATGTTGCGCTGCTGCGCCTGGTCCTGCACCGCGCGCGCGCCGAAGCTGGAAACTGCATCAGTCGCGCCCGAGCCGATGCCGATCGCGCCACCATAGTTGGCCAACTGGTCGCGAATGACGGTGTTGAGCGTGTCGCGCCCGAAATCCATCGTCGCTTCCTGGAAGTTACCGCCGCGCAAACCCCCGGTCGCAGACGCAGACGCAAGCATGGCCTCCTGCCCATTGTCGAACAGCGACTGGTAGAGCGGCGAGGCCTTCAGCATGTCGATTTCGGACTGCTGCTGCTCGGCGCCATTGATGCCGAGCAGGTTGCTGAAATTGTCGAGCGCGCCGTAGCCCACATCGCGGAACGGCTGATAGTCGGTGCGAGTCTGGTCGTACTGGCGAGCGCTCTCCGCGATGCCCTTCTCGGTGGCAGCGGATTGAATGCGCGCGGCTTCCTTGCTGGCCTTGGCCTGCTGCTTGCCCCCGATAATTCCGCCGATGAGGCTGAAAAGGCCCATGCGCTAACCCCTTTCGGTTCGCGCGCTACCTTCGCCCATGCCCTGTCCGAACGCTATTTGACGGCTTTACGCGACCCGAACCATGAGGGCCGAGCCGTTGCGGTACATTCCCCCGACCGGGACGCTGGCAGATGCGGCCGCAGTGTCGTCGATCGCGTTCACCAGATCGCTCAGCAGTGGCGAGGCGAGCGTCTTGTTTTCCAGCGTCTCGGCATTCGCGATAGTCGCCAACCTTCCTGCGAGCGGCATGAGGACTTCGCTGTCGCCAGCACCCACCAGCGTAATCGTATGCCCGCCTGCCGCGCGCACGAGCCCGGTGGTGTCGAGCTTCACCGTCCCTTGCGTCGAGAGGTCGAACGCCAATCCCGAGCCGAGCGTCAGCACCCGCTCATTCGGCAGTTCAGCGTTGGCGGAGAGGGTCAGATAGGTCGCGTCCTTGAGGATGGTGGTGCCTTCGATATTCGCCTGGATCGTGTCGTCCGAACTCGCGACCTGCATCTGCATGTCTTCGAACTGCCTCGCAGCCTTGCGACTGAACCCGACGTTGAGCAGCTCTTCCCGCGCGAGAAAATAGGTCCGCTCGGTCACAGCGCCAGCGACTCCCCGGCCATATCGCACCGCGCCACGGCAACGCTGCCCGTGCCGCGGAACCGGAACCCGGCCATCTGCGCAACGCGGGCATTCGGCGCCCAGTGCATTCGCTCGTCGCGACGTCCTTGCAGCCTGCGCCCGACCTCGCGGCTGTAGGTCTGCCCGTCGCGTGTCATCGAAAGCCAGATGGTCGTCGGCTTGTCGGGCTTGCGTCCGAAGAGTTCGACCTCGCGCACGATGAAGCCGCGCCCGTTGTCGAACAGCAAGCCGGCATCGAAGCGCCAATGCACCGCCTCGTCGAAATGCAGGTCGGTATCGTGGCTCAGAACGCCGAGCATGTTCCCGGTCGGATCCCCGACGATGTGCTTGCCGTAGCAATAGACGGCGTAGCGCGCGCGGTAGGGGCCGAAATAGCCGCTGTGCGCAATGTGCCAGGCGCCTTCGCCGGTCTGGCCGGTCGCGCGGATCGCCAGCACGATGGCGCGGTCGTCGAGATGCACGATCAGGTGCTGCTCATCGCCGAACAGGCGGGATTCGAGCACGATTGTCTGGTCATCCACCGCGGCAAGCATGTCGTCGATCTCGGGCGGCGAAATGCGGGTCGCGCTCCCACCAGCGAGGACATACAGCCCGACCGGTTCATCGCGCGCGCCGCCCACGAATGCCAGCGTCTGTCCGACCCGAACCTTCGCATCGGCAGACACGCAGCCGACCGAGATGGTGGCCCCGCGCACGTTCTCGAACGGGAAGCCAGTGCGCCCTACATTGCGGAACACCTGGATGGAATATCGCCCGAAGCCGTAGAGCTCCTCCTCGAACACCTCAACGCCTGTGATCGGATCGGGGTCACTCTCCGCCGAGCCGTATTTGAGCGCGTCCACGCTTGTCGGGTCGAGTAGCTCGGTGACGACCAGGAACTCGCCGTCCGTGGTGACGAAATAGCCGTCCATCCAGTCGGCATCGAGCACCTTGCCAAGGTCGAAGTCCGCCACCTTGAGCAGCGTCACGCCATCCCAGTACCAGAGCTTCTCCGCCGACCGGATCGCAAGGCGGTCGAAGTCCTGCGCGAAGCTGACCGGGCGTGAATCGTTACCGACGCTGCCGATGGTGGCGATCGTCCCGTCTGCATCCACGCGCACGAACGACGCGCCCATGACGCGGTAATGCACGCCCCGGAACACAGCGCCGCCGCGATCGGAACCCGGACCCTCGCCGAATGCGACGATCCCGCGCGTCGTTACGAGTTGGCCCTTGCTGATCCCGCTCTCGCGGACCTCGTGCTGCAGGTTGACGGGGAAGGTGGTCGCATAGCCGGCCTTGCTCGATCGGACACCCGACTGGATGGGGACCTGCATCAGCTCGCCGCCGGGAAGTAGGTCCGCCGGTAATAGCGATGGCCCGAGCCGCGCGGGGTGTTGTCGCCGAACTGCGCCTCGGGGATGGCCTGCACCGCGCCGCACAGCCGCGAATAGGTCTGGTTCTTGACCCGGCGCGCTTCGGGGGTGAGCATCTTGCCAAAGCTCGGCGCCATGCGTTCAGCCAGGCTGTATGCCACCGCAGCCATGTAGGCGCGATCGATGCCGCTTTCTTCCTCGAGCCGCAGCCCGGCAGCGTCCTCGACGATGTAGCCCAGCAGGTTGAACGGCCATTCGCTCATCATGCCGTTGAGGGCGAGCACGGCGTCCTGATATTCGGTCTCGGTGTGTCCGAACATTGCATCGCTGGTCCCCATTGCGGAGAACGACGCGTCGATGATTTCCTTGATCGTTGGGCCGGCGGGGATGGGGATTTCGGTCATTCGACGGCCCACCATGCGATGCCCAGCCACACCGCCTTGCAAGCGAGGTGAATGGCCTGATCCTGGTTGAAGGTCAGCTTGCCGCGACATTTGGCGTCGTCGGTCAGCCAGTGGATTGCTGCCTCTGCGACGAACAGCCACCAGATGCCGGTGATTAGCGCGACGAAGCCACCGTGAATGGCAGCGTGCGCGCCAAGGGCCTGCCACCACGGGACGCCGGGAATGCGCATTGCGCGGTTCTTGGCCTTGGCGAGAAAGTCGCCTTGCAGCGGATAGTCTGCGAGCGCGTGAGCAGCGATCAGCAGCACGGCCATCATGGCGAGATCACCGGTCATTCGCTCACCTTCCTCGATCGCCCACGCTTCGTCCGCGCATTCTGCCCCGGCAAGCTGCCGCCGCGCTTCCCGTCGCCATCACGGTCCAGCGGATCGGGCGAAAGGCGCCACCCTTGCGAGAGGGCCTGCGCTTCCTCGACCTCATCGTCGACGATCTGCCAGTCGAGGTCGCGGCCATGCCAATTGCGCAGCATGGTGCCGGGACGAAAGACCATTCGGGGATAGATGCTCACCGTCCCGGCTCCTGATCACACCGCAGTCGTGGCGGTGACGTCATTCGTGAATGCCGGACCCGCCGGCGTCACCTCGTAGGGCGACTTCACGCCGAGACGCTTGCACAGCGCCTTGACGTACTCGGTGCGGTTCTGGCCCGAGCGTTCCAGCTCGAGCAGGCCAGCGACCTTCTCCTCGGGAACGGGATTGTCCGAACCGTCCTTGATGCGATCGGTGAAGGCTTCGACGCCGAGATCGAGGATCGCAGCGAACGGCATGATGTCGTGCATCCCGACGTACTTCTGCCCGCCGCCTTCGCCCGGAAGCTGCCCGTCGGTCGCATAGCGGAACGACGCCTTGGCATCCTCCTTCGCGGCCTCGAGGACGCCCTCCTTCTTCGCCTTGTCGAGTTCGGACTGCGACACCTTGCCTGCGCCGATGGCTTCGATCGCCTGTTCTTCGGCGGTCTGGTCTTTCGTGCTCATGATGCTTCCCTTTCGAAAAGGAGGGGCGGGACCAAGCCCGCCCCGCCGAATTATGCCTGACCGAACATTTCCACGCCGGCCTGATCCGGGTTGGTCAGGGCGGTGCCGAAATCGATGTCCCAACGGGCTTTCGTGGTAAGGTCGTTGATTTCGCCCTGGCGCGTGTAGGTGATGTTGATGCCGAGGTCGGTGGTGGCCTGCTGAACGAGCCAGCCATCCGAAGCGTTCACCGCGAAGCTGCCCGGAATGAGCAGCAGGCTCTCCTTGCGGAAGAACGGGTTGAGCTCCGCCGCCGTGGTGTTGAGCCAGGTGACGGTCGCACCGTTGGCCGGGGTTGCCGAGACGTTCGCGTACTCCACGCTGGGAGCCGAGCCTTCCGCAGCATCGACGATCGCCGGATAGACCCGGATTGTGTTCGCCGCGGGCTTGCCGACGACTCGGAACGTCATGAGCTGCCCGGTGTCCTGCTTCGTGATCATGTGCAGGGAGTTGACGCCCGCGATCGTGAAGGCATCGCCAGTTTTGACGTTGGCATAGGTCGCCGCCGTGATCACCAGATCGGTGTAGCGGTTGTCCTTGTTCGCCGCCTCGCCGGTGCCGGCCGTGGTGGTGGATGCCGGGACCGTGCGCTGGTTGGCGCCGTTGATCGTGGTAGCACCGCCGCCAGCAGCCGCCAGACGGATCGACTGGTCGTTCTTGTAGGTGTCGAACCCGGCAATGTCGCCGATGCTGGCCTTGCCATACGCATCCAGATCGCGCTTGTTGTCGGTCGCGCGATTGGCGAGGTTGCCGGCCATCGCGTTGTAGACGCGCGGAGCCAGGAACATCATGCGATCGTCGACCGGAACGCCGCGTTCGGTCATGGCCGCATCGGCAAGCGCGACATCGTCGAAACCGGTGGGCGCACCCGTCCGCTTGACGAAGATCGAGCCCTGCAGCGCGACGGTGTTGAACAGCGCGAGGTTCACATCGGAAGCGAGGCGCTGCTTGGCGGACTTGCCCTTGCGATCCATCGCGGACTGCACACGCATGTCCTTCGCCGACATCTGGATCGGAACCGACTTGTGGTAGCCGATGCGAACCGGGACCGACAGTTCGGAGATGCCGCCGAAATTGCTGGTCTGGTCGAAGCCGTCGAAGCTGGCGCTGATCTGGGGAGTGGGGAGCCAGAATTCATCGCCTGCGCGGGCCATGTCTTCCGGGTTGGGCGGGGTGTAGGTTTCCGCGCCCTTGGCGATGACGAGCATGTCGTCGAAGCCTTCGATCATGTCGTCGAACATGACGCGCTCTTGCTTGGTGAAGGTGGAAGCCATTGTCCTGAATCCTTATCGAAACGGTGAGATCAGGCTTTCGATTTCAGCTTGCGCTTGTACTGGACCACCGCGGTGCGGTTGCCGGTGCGTTCCGCTTCTTTCTCAAGCCGTGCGAGTTCCTTGTCCGCATTGGTCGAGGCAGCGTTGCCCTTCACGGGACGGTCGGGATTCGGGCGCGAGCGGGTTTTCATCTGCAGCTTGCTCCTGAGTTCACCGATCATCATTGCGGCATCGGCGGGATCGAGTTTCGAGAGTTCTTCCAGCGTCGTCGGGCTGCGGTGTAGCGCGGCCACAAGTGCCGCTCCCTTGCCCGATTTCAGCAGCAGCGCCCGGTGTTCTTCCGGCAGGGCCGCGGCGACTTCCGCCTCGGCCTCGTCGAAGTTCGGGAGCGCCAGGCTGGCCTTGTCGGCCTCGTAGGATTGCTGGGCTTTCGACCAGACCTCCGCCTGCTTTTCCCGTTCCTCGGTCCGCTTGGCATCGGCGCGCTCGGCTTTCGCCTTGCGATCCTTCCATGCATCGAGTTCGGTTTCGTACCGCTCTTCGTCGTATTCGCACGACTCCAGGCTGGGCTTGTTGCCGACCTCGATCTGCTCGGGCTGCTTGCGGGTTTCGAGTGCCTTTTTCTCGGCAGTCAATTCCCGAACGCGGCTGCGCAGTTCGCGGATAACGCTGCTTTCACTCTCGGGAGATGGCGCGTCCCCCTCGTCTTGGTCGCCGAACGAGGGGTAGGTTTCCCGGCCCTCGTCTTCGGCGTCGGCGTCGGCCCCGTCCTGCTCTTCGGTGTCCTGATCCTCGGGCTCTTCGCCTTCGGGTTCGATCACCTGCTCTTCGTCGAGCTCGAGCACTTCGTCGGCTTGATCTGCCATTGTCGTCCCTCATCTCACCAATTCACGGCCTGGCGGTTGCCGATGGAGAGGCAGATTAAGGCAGGGCCGGGCAGGGTGCTATTTGACGGCTTTACGCCATCGGTGGAGGGATCAGCGCCGGCCGGTTCGGCATGGCCTCGCGCTGCTGAGCGCCGATGTTGCGCAGCGTCTCCATGGTCTTGGCCAGCGTCTCATCGCGCTTGGCCATCTTGAGCGCGGTATCGGCCTCGGTTTCCTTGACCTCGGCGACGTTCTTCTGCGCGCTGCTCATCAGTTCCGCCGCCTGAGCCTCGGCAACCTGCGCCATCGGATCGGGCTGCTGGTTCTCGGCCTGCTCAGCCATTGCGGCCTGCTCGTCCTCGTTCGGCTTGACCAGCCCCAGCTTGAGCGCCCGCGCGCGCGTCCAGTCGTGGAAGTCGTCGATCCCCTCGCCGTCCTGGTTGAGCACCGCGGTGAGGATAGCAGCCTGCGCCAGCTCCATGTCCTGCGCCTGGATGGCGATTTCGGCAGTGCGCAGCATCGACTTGACCGTCTTGTCGCGCCGGGTCGCGGTCGCCTCGGTGACGCTGGCGATGACCTTGTAGCGCCCGCCGATCAGGTCGTTGACGATGATCGTCTTGCCGCCATCGGTCCGCATCTGCTGCAAGGTCGCCTGCCCGTCGTCGCCGTCCTCGGTCATGGTTTCGACATCGCGGCCCGCCTCGACATAGACGTCGGCGCACATCGAGAGGTAGATTTCGCCCTCGCGCTGCACCGACTGGCGGAAGTTGTCGAGGTAGATCCCCGACTTCGCGTCCACTCGGGTCGCGGCAATGTCCATCGCTTCGGCGCTGGTGTTGGCCTTCACCGTGTCGGCACCGTCCTGCGATTCCTCGAGCAAGTCGGCGTTCGCGAGCTGGATCAGCGCGGCCATGGCAGGCGGAAGGTCCGGCGGCTTGATGTAGCCGAGCGGCCCAGCCTGCACGACATTGCCCTCGGCATCGCGCAACGGCTCGACGGTGAGATACGGCAGGCGATCGATGTTGAGCCGCGCGAAGTTTTGCGCGCTCACCGGGTCCATCTGCTCATTCGCGAAGATCGGGATTTCGCGTGGGCTGAGGCTGTTCATCTCGGCCAGCTTCGAGACGTTGGAATTGTAGAGCCGTTGGGCGTCCATCTTGTCCTGGACGTAGCCCTGCCAGCGCTCCATGTTGTCGACGAAATAGCGGCGGCCGTAGACCGGCACGACCGGGATCATGTCGCCGGCGATGACGCCGCAATCCTCGAGCACCTCGGCACCGGAGAGGATATACTTGTGGACCCGGCGGCGCTTGCGGCGCTGCCTCTTCGCGCTCCACCCGTCCGCCTTCATCTGCTCGAGCTCGCCATCGTCGAAGTCAGACGCCCAGCGGCGCTCCTCCTTGCCCGACAGCGTGTAGGTCAGCACATACAGCGTCTCGGTGTTTTCCTCGACCTCGTAATATTCGGCGATCGCGCGCGTCTCGGCGGTGAACCAGTCGAGCATCCGCCAGCGTCCCACGTCGGGAAATTCGCTGATCGCGTCCTCGCCGTAATCCTCTTCGAAGGCATCGCGCGTCATCTGGGTGCGGACAAAACAGAACCGCGCATCGGCCTTGTCGTAGAGCCGCGCGTTGGCGTCGAAATAGACCGACTGGTCCGCGTCGACGATGATGGAGGCAGGATTGATCCGCTGGTGGTCGTTGTCCTTGTCTGCCTCGTCTTCCCATTCGTTTGTCAGGCGGTAAGCACCGAACCCACCAGCGAAAGCCTCGTAGGCGGCGTTGTCGCGCGCCTGCTGCGATTTGAACCTGTAACCATCAGCCCGGTGCATCCCGTCCAGCGTCTCGGCCGTCTCAGGATCCGCTTTCGGGCCATCGGGTCGAAAGTCGGGGACGATGCGGTTCTCGCGGTAATCCGTCTCGATCTTGCGCAGACCGCGGCTCACCTTGTCGACGGTGACCTTGATCGAATTTGCGAATTGCTCGCCCCATTCGTCCTCCCACTGCGCGCCGGGGATCGAGACGAAGCGGCGAGCGGCCAGGCTCTGCGCCCGAAGTTCCTGCTGCGGCCAGGCGCACGCATCGAACCGCTTCATCGCGCGCTCATGCACCTCGGCAAGCGCGTCCTTGTCGGTCGTCTGCTCTTCGAGAGCGGTATCGTGCTGTGTGAGGTCCGCCTGCATGGGGCGGGAGGTTACGCGCGGGTGTGCGAGTGGGCTATTTGACGGGTTTACGGCTCGCCAAAGGCGCAGCGTGGACGGGTTCGCCCTCGGGATCGTACCAAACATCCCAGATGGTAAGTTCACCACCGGCGCGCTCTTCCACCTGAAAGTGACCAGGACTGATTTCGCGCCGCGTCACCGATGGGGCGAAGTCGTAGAACACCTGAGCGTTGGCCATCACTACCTCCTGAACGCCGTGACCGTGGCGGGGATCGCAACGCGCGCAGTCTTCGGCGCCATCGCTATCCCGAATTGCACATCGTGAATCGCATCGAACATCGGGTCGAGCTGGTCGTCATGCGCGCCGGATGGGAACGATTCCACCTCAGCCATGAACTCGGCGAGCCAAGGCGCCCACTCGGGCAGCAGCACATTCCCGCTCTCGATGAACGGCGCCGCATCGTAGGCGCGCGTGGTCTTGTCGCGGTTGCGCTGGATCGGCAGGATCGGAATGCCCTCGCGTCTCAGCGTCTGAATCAGCCCGGTGCCGGAGACCTTGTCCTCGACCTTCATCGCCCGCAGCGGGGAGGGCAGTTTCGCTCCCTGGTGCTCGAGCCAGAACGAGCGCGCTTCGGACAGCAGTTCCGGCGCTTCCCACTTGCCCCGCTTCAAATCGATCAGGATTGCTTGTCCGGTGTTCGACCTGCCCCAGCACTCGAAAACGCTGAAATCGTTCTCCTGACCCGTTTTCTGGGCTGTGTCGGCATATATCGCGCGCCACTCGAGGTCCGGCATAGACTGGTAGCTATGGAACCAGTGGGTCTTGATGATGCCGCCTCCGCGCGGCGAGGGGCGCTGCTGCAGCTGCCCGGCCACCGCGTAGGAGCCCATCGTGTTCTCGAGCTCGGTGACCTGCGATTCCGGGAAGCGATCAGGGAACATGAGTTCGCCATCCTCGGTGCGCGGATCCGGAGCGCCGACCACATGCGCGCTGCGCCCAGTCTCGTAGCGCATCGGGATGCACAGGTGCTTGTATCCTAGTTCGAGCGCGACGGCCGACACGTCCGCCTCGTTGAGCCGCTGCATGATGATCACGATCGCCGACTGGTCGTTGTTCACACGGCTCGGCAGGGCTTCACGGAACGTCAGCACATCGGACGCCAGTTTCGCCGCGCTGTTCGCATCGTCGACGCTGTGCGGATCGTCGAGGATCACCCGGTCGCCGCGAGAGCCGGTCATGCTGGTGAAGGCCATCGCCTCGCGGAAGCCGGTCGCGTCGTTCTCGAATTTCGTCTTGGCGTTCTGGTCGCTGGTCAGCGCGATCGGCCAGCGGTCCTGATACCACTGCGACTGGATCAGGCGCCGGCACTTCATGTTGTCGCGAACCGCCAGCTTTTCCATGTGCGCGGTGGCGAGGAATCGCTTGTCCGGCATCGCCTTCGGGCCCCACTCCCACGCCGGCCAGATGACCCCGGTGAGCAGTGACTTCATCGAACCGGGCGGGACGTTCATCACGAGGCGCTTGATCTCGCCGCGCGTCACCGCCTCGAGGTGCTCGCAGATGCTATCGAGCGCCCAGCCCCATTTCAGGTCAGTGCCGGGCTCGAGGACATGCCAGGCGCGCTGGGCGAATGCTGCGAGAGACCGGCGGCACCTTTCGCGCTCGGCATCCCTAGCAATGGCCTTCCGCTCGTCCTGCGAGAGTTGAGAAGCTTCGGAGAGTTTCGAGAGCGTCAAGCTGTTCATCGCTGAGCGCCGACATGTCGATCGGTTCGGACTGGTCGCTGATCGTCACGGTCTGCGGCGCCTGACCCCATCCGCGATTGAGCACCTTGTCCGCTGCAGCGACCCGAGCGGCTGCCGGGGCTTGCACGTCGAGCATGACCGAGACCAGCGTTTCGACCGCTTCGACGGTGTGCTCTCGTGCAAGGTCGGTCAGCGTGCGCCCATCGGCGAGCTTCACCTTCGCCCGTCCGCCCGGATTGCCGCTCTGACCCTTCTCGAATGGCACTGGTGCCGCTCCTGTTCAACATTGACAGCAAGAGCCTACCCCTCCCGCCCATTACACGGCAATTTCACGCCTTGACGCCTGCGCACCCGATGCAGCCGCTGATACGCAGCCCCATCCGAAACCCCGAGAGCGCGGGCGAGGCGGTGGATGCCTCTGCGCTTGGCAGCCTGTACGAGCATGGCGTCGTGTTCCTTCGTCCATTGAAAATCGCAGGGTTCATTTTCGCCGCGGACAATTTCCTCGACGAGATCGGTTTCCTGGCTGGTGAGCGCACGTCCCCGTCCGACCTCGGTGAGCAGCTCGAGCAGGAATTCGGATTTGACCGGGATGATCATGCGCGCCCCCACCTAGCAACGAAGCCGCGCCGACAATCGGCAGGCAGGATGGTCACGATCGTCGAGCCCTTGATGACGACACGATGCCTGGTCGCGAGCCTGACGTATGGCGCGCCGATTGCGATGGCGGTCTGAACTGCCGGCGTATCGAGGTGGGCGAGGATAGCGGCCTCGGGAAGGTCGGCGATGCGTTCCCGGTAGCGCTTGAGGGCGTGGGCGGTGATGGTGAGGTCCGTCATGCGAAGAGCCTCCGTCCAGATCCATTCTGCCGGCCAGCCCACGCTACCCTTGCGAGGGGAAGAAATGTTTTTGCGGCAAATGGTGCAACGATAAGTTGCACATTTGCGCTAAAACCTTCCCCTGTAAGGGTAGCGCCATTATTTGCCGCACTCTTTGCGTGAAAACTGCGCGAAATGAATTTGCTATATGTTGCACTCATTGTGACACCCTCGGACGGGCATCGGCGGGAGCAAAAACGCCGCTGACCTTCCGCCTTTTGACCGGGCATTGATACTGCCCCTCGACCAGCACGCCGTTGCTCTTCCAGACGCCGATGACCTTGCGCGCCATGGGTTCGGACATGCCTGCATGTTCCATCAGGACGCAGCCTACCCAGCGCCCGGTGTCCTTGGATCCGCCACGGGTCGAGAGGGTGTAGCGCGACCCATCGGCCATGCCCTCTTCGATGCGATCGAGGCAGACGCCGATCGAGTTCATGGAAAGCCCGTCGAACGCGTCTGGCGGCGTCCAAGGCGTCAGAGCCCCGACTTCATCGGCCGCGGCGTCCTGAGTGCCGTTATTCAGCGTCACGGAGACCTTCTGGAACCACTTGGCGTTGTAGGTCTTGAGCGACTGGTTCGCCTTGGCATCGTCGTAGCGGACATAGAGATGCCGCTCGCCCTGATCGATCCCGACCATCTCGGCATCCTCCGCGGTCATGGGCATGAGGGTCGCGCTGATCCGGGTGCTGTTCACGATCGCGCCGCCGCCGCGGATGACATTCGCATCGCCCGCACCATTGCCGGAATATTTGACGGTGTGGTGCACCAGATAGACAACGCAGCCGGTGCGGCGCGCGATCTCGTCGCGCCAGATCTTCATCGCCCACTTCACCTCGGAGTTGTCGTTCTCGTCGCCGTCGAACGTCTCGGCGAACGGGTCGACGATGAGCACGTCGATCTGGCGCCGCCGGATGTGCGCGACCAGCGCGTCGACGACCGGAGTAAGGCGCAAAGTCCTGCCATCGGGGCTGCGTCCGGCGACGACGATGCTCTCGGCATCGGGCACCAGGTCGATCATGCCGCGCAGCTCCTCGCCGCCTCCCATCACGCGCCGCGCCGCGGCGAGCCTGCGCCGCTGCTCATCGATGTCATCCTCGACGTTGACGATGAGGGTGCGGCATTTGTGGCGCGGAACGAATGTCCCCCACGGCTCGCCGCGCGCCAGGGCGATCGCGATCTGCAGCGTGAAAAGGGACTTACCCGACCCGCCCGGAGCGGCGAGCATATGCGTGTAGCCCGAGAGCATGACGCCGGGGATGATCCACGGGCGCGGCGGTATCTGCTCTTCCTGAAAGTCGAACGCGTCGACAGCCTGAAGCAAATCTTCGGGCGGCTTGTCTTCGGCCACGACAGCCTCTTCGAAGTCCGGCTCTGCGTCGATGTCGGCACCCTCGGGCGGTTCGGTCCAACCGGGATCGCCATCCTCGAGCGGGGGCGGCGGGGACATGGAAGGGCCCGAAGCCTGCCGCCTCTCGCTGTAGAGGGTGCGGAATGCCGCCTTGTGCTCGCCGCTGTGTTCGAAGTGGACGAACAGATCGTAGGCGTCGCCGAAGCACCCGCCCTTGAAGTTCTCGCCCAGCCGCGCACCAACGTCCGACGCAGAGAGGCTGACCCACTTGTCGCCCATGATGCGCGTGGCGTAGCTTTCGCTGGTCTGGATAGGAGAGCGCCAGTCCTCGGCATGGATCGGCGATTGCTGGTAGCCGTAGAGCTCGAACAGCCGCGCGATCGGGTTCTCGCGGTTGAAGTCCTCGATAATGGGAGCGCCTTCATTGCGCGGCCGGTTGGCCCTGCGTTGCTCCGCCTCGGCGCGGATCCGCTCGCGCTCGCGCTCGTCATTGGCGCGCTGCTGGCGAATGGCGGCGATGCCCGAAGCGATGGCGCCTTTCGAAATATCGAGCCCGGGCGCATTGCAGCCGGTGCTCGATCGCTCGAAGAACAGCGGCGCTCCATCGTCACCGCGCAGGCGTTCGCCGGTCTTGCTGTGGAATTCGGGAACATTGGGCAGGAACACGAGCTGTCCGGCGCGGTCGAGCGCCTGGTCCATCTCGACATCCGATTGCTCCATGAGCCGGAAGAAGGCGTTCTGCGCATCGTGCCAGTCCGCGAACGACACTGGCGAGGCGAGGGGGATGATCACGCGCCAGCGCATGTCCCCGGGCCGAGCGTGCGCGCTGCTGTAGATCAGCCACGCCGCGTCGCCACAGAACCCGCGCACGAGGCTTTCAATTCTGGATCGCGGGTGATCACCTGAATCGATGTCGCCGGTCAGGGCTACGAACGAGCCAACCTCGCGCTGCCGGGCATGGTTGCGCGCGTCGCCGTCGCAATGCTGGCTGGGGATGAAGGCATCGCCATCGAGCTTGTCCCGGTCGCCGGGCTCCATGAGGAAGATCGACGACAGCGAGCGCGCGTCGTAATCTTCGCCAGTTTCCATGCGCGTATCGTGCTGGCCGTGGACGATCACGACATTGCGCGAACACCACTTCGGGCCGAATTGCTCGACGCTGCTCGTCTGCGTGGCCATCTAGGCGCTCTCCAGCCTGTTCGCGATGATCATGTCTCGCGTCTGTTCATCGGTGATGTGTCCGCACTGGCGCGCGAGCATGATCCGGAATTTCATCTCGGAAGGGTCGTCGACGGCGTGCTCGATCCCGGCGAGGACCGTTGCGCGCGCAAGCGATGCGAGGCTGAAATCATGCTGCATTGCGCACCTGCGCGATCGGGAAGCCCTGCTCGCGAAGCCAGTCGACCGCGCTCATGGGCGAAAAGAACTGCGCGCAGGGGACGCCGAGCTCGACGAGTCGGTTGCCGAACTCGATCTGGGTCGTGGCCAGCTTCCCGGCGCGCCCGGCTTTCGAATATCCCTTGAACTCGACGTAGGCATGGAGGCCGTCCTTCCACTCGATCGAAAGGTCGAACACGCCGCCGAGGATGCCCTCGCGCCGCGCTTGGGCTGGGTTGCGCTTGCCCGCATTGGCGTTGGCGAACACCAGCACCTGCGGCGCG
>Ga0207878_100206_pt1 | contig 40593 bp, 27 predicted proteins | sample LinPmetageLP41_FD_184053 | JGI IMG/M metagenome (GOLD analysis project Ga0207878, IMG submission 184053) | Marine viral communities from the Pacific Ocean - LP-41 (SPAdes) | ecosystem: Environmental > Aquatic > Marine > Oceanic | place: Pacific Ocean | collected 2010-08-27 | reverse complement strand
GTACTTCGACCGAATGGGCATGCCCCGTCTCTCTTGACCTCAAACGCTCGAACCGCCCGGTGCGAGACCCGCATGCCGGGTGGTGTGGCAGGGGCGCAGCCGAGGAAGGCTGCCCCCTATGCCGATTAATTTCGTCGTTGATGCTGGACCAGCGGTGCAATCAGGCTTTGACGCCTCCTGAGTGGTGGCATATATCTATAGGAAGTAGCATCTGGGCACAAACAGTGCGTGGCTGGGCATGCCAGGTCGCCTGCCAGTCCGTAATGCGCAACTCATTTTTCATTCTTTATCCCCAGGAGGACCGTCATCACAGTCGTTGGCCCGTTTGATTAACGTCGGTTATGGCCGTTGAGTGTGGTCGAGGCGCACGATGATGGGGCGACGCTGGTTACTACCGACTGGTGGACCGGATGTTCGGGGGCTTATTAATATGACGCAGGCCGTAGTTCATGGAAGGAGCAGTCAGACGGCAGCGAGAAGTGGGGAATCGACCCTCGGGCTCGCGTCAGCGTCTGATCAAGAGCCGGCAAGTGCTTTCACAGGCGCTTCCACCAATACGTCTAATACTTTCATAAGTGCCTTGTCGCGGCCCATGGCCGCGGAGCCGGAATGTCACCGGCGGGTTTTATTCGTGACGACCGAGATCGCCGATTTCATTAAAGCTGGCGGGTTGGGTGATGTTTCTGCTGCGCTGCCACGCGCGCTCAAGCCCAATTATGACGTGCGGGTACTGATGCCCGGCTATCGCCAGCTATTGACTGCCGGGCGCCCGATCGTTCGCGTCGCCAGCCTTCCTGCTCGTCACGAGCTACCCGCTTGCGAAATCGGCCGTCTGCTTTGCGAAGATGGCTTGATCGTGTATGTGGTGCTCTGCCCCGAGCTCTACGATCGGGTCGGCAACGCCTACGGCGATGAACTGGGCGTGGGGTGGGCCGACAATGATATTCGCTTTGCACGGTTGGCGATGGCAGCAGCCGAGGTCGTCAACGACCCTGCGCTGCTCGACTGGCAGGTCGATCTGTTGCATCTCAACGATTGGGCCACCGGTCTAACAGCGGGATACGTGCGCTGGCTTGGCAAGCGTTACGTACCTTCGGTCTACACCATTCATAACCTCGCCTATCAGGGCATTTTTCCGGTCGAACGCTTGCCTGCTCTGGGCATCCCGGCGACCGCCTTTCATATCGACGGCGTCGAGTTTCATGGTCAGCTTTCGTTCATGAAGGCGGGGCTCTCTTACGCCTCCCACGTTACCACCGTCAGCGGCAACTATGCCGTCGAGATCACCACCCCAGCGCTAGGCTGCGGCCTCGAGGGACTGCTCAAGAAGCGCGCACTGGAAGGTCGTCTCAGCGGACTGCTCAACGGCATCGATGATCGCTGGGATCCGCGTACTGACTCGCATTTGTCGCCCAATTTCGGGATCAACGATTGGCACGGCAAACGCGCCAATACCCAGCGTGTACGTCGCATGTTCGGGCTGGCGCCCAGCGGCGGCCCGCTGTTTGCAGTGGTCTCGCGGCTGGTAGCGCAGAAGGGGCTCGATCTGACCATCGAGGTCACTGACGATATCGTACGGGCCGGCGGCCAATTGGTCGTGATCGGCCAGGGCGAACATGCCATCGAGCAGGCGCTCGTTGAAATGGCGGCGCGCTATCCGGGCCAGGTGGGAGTCAATATCGGCTTCGATGAGGGCGAGGCGCGACAGATTTATGCCGGCAGCGACTTCTTGCTGATGCCGTCGCGTTTCGAGCCGTGCGGTCTTAGCCAGCTCTACGCGCAGCGCTTTGGTTCGTTGCCGATCGCCCACCGAACCGGAGGGCTCGCGGATACGATTCAGGATGGCATCAATGGCCTGCTGTTCGACGACATGAGCGTGCAGACCTATCGCGCCACCGTGATGCGGGCTTTCGATCTATTCCGGGCGACCGATCTGTTCTACGCCATGCGCCGGGCGGCGATGGCGGGGCGGCTGCATTGGCGCCAGGCCGTGATCCCCTATCGCCGGCTATACGCCGACCTGTTGACGCAGACGGCCGTTCAATCCGACAACGTCATGGCAAGACGATGATGAGTTCCAGTGAAGAGGATACAAAAGGCGAGAATATCAAGGGCGATAATAATGGCTAGCCAAAATGGCAAGATGAGAAACAGTGAATGGCTAGGCAACTGGTCGTGGGACGATGGTGACTGGATGTGTGCCAGGGCCGGACGACATGACGGTGAAATACCGTTGGCATTTTACCGGTTGTGTGCACTGGACTGGTATCTATCACGCTTCGCTCTGCCGCTGAACTGGAATCAACTCGCCCAGGAGCTGGTGCCTTATGTCGCTGACCTGGGCTTCACGCATATTGTCCTTGATGACGCGCTGATCAGTCAGCCGCACAGCGTTGTCTGCCAGTTCGTCGAGACCTGCCACGTAGCCGGGGTTGGCGTGATTATTGTCTACTCGCCGGCCTCATCGAACCTGGCGGAATTTCTGGCGTGGTGCGAACGCTGCCATATCGATGGTTTCGAGGCGGTGAGTGATCAAAACAAGGAAAGCCGTAGCGCCGAATGTCGGCTGTTTGTGGGCGCTACCACCGAACCGGCGCTGATACTCAATCGTCGGCCACAATGGCGCACTGCCAGTGCCGACTACCTGGCGCTGTCGCCCGCCGCGCGTTGTCAACAATACCCCGCCTGGGTCTCGGCACTGACTCCCCGAGGCCGCGACCGTGGATTGCTGGATAAGATGCCTGAAGAGACGGTCGCGCTGGGGGCGTGGCGGCAACGCGTTCACGGCGATGGCTGGCAGCGTTTTGCCGCGTTCAGGGCTTGTCTGGCATTGATGTGGGCACTACCTGGCGACAAGCAGGTCGCGATGGGCGTCGAGCTGGGCCAGGTTCTGGCCGAACCCCGGGAAGCCGCTCTGCATTGGCCGCTGCTGTTTGAAAGTCGTCATGCTGGCGTTCTACGTCTGGTAGCCGATCTCAACCGTCTATACGTCAATGACCCGGCGCTGCAGATTCGCCACCAGGATTGTCTCGGGTTCGAGTGGCTGGTCGATGACGATAGTGACAACTGCGTGATCGTCTTCGCTCGTCATGCCGAAAGTGGTCAAGCCAGCCTGATCTGTCTGTGCAATTTTCAAGCCAGCGTCCACTACCGCTACCGTTTGGGCGTGCCCAGCGCCGGTTGGTGGCGTGAAACCCTGAACAGCGACAGTGTCTTCTACGGTGGCAGCAACGTGGGCAACGGTTCCGGCGCGACGACGGAGCCGATACCTAGCCATGGTCATGCCCAGTCGCTCTCCGTGACAGTGCCGCCAATGGCGACACTGTTTCTGTGTCACGAAAATTGGTCCGAGGATACCCCATGAATGCGTCGTCTCAAGCGGGTGAGTCGAGTGTAATCGCAAAGAAAACCGATGAGACCATAGGCTCGGTATGGTCATCGTTCTACGGTGCATCACCGATTGCTGACGGGCGTGTTCGTTTTCGTCTGTGGGCGCCGAGTGCGCAGCGGGTAGATCTGGAGTGCGAGGGAATGACGCCACAGCCAATGGCGTCCGTGGCGGGCGGTCATTTCGAACTCGATCTTGATCTTGATCTCGAGAGCCAGCCTCCCGTGGCCTATCGCTACCGCGTCTTTGTCGAAAATGACGCCGACGGCATGGCGGTTCCTGATCCCGCGTCGAAAGCCTTGCGCGGCGGCGTTGATGGATTGACCTGCGTGGTCGACCCGAACCGCTATGCCTGGCGGCATCCCGAGTGGGCCGGTCGGCCGTGGGAAGAGGCGATCATCTATGAAGTTCACCTGGGCGCCTGTGGTGGTATCGACGGTTTGCGTCGACGCTTGCCGGCACTGGTCGAGCTGGGAATCACCGCGATCGAACTGATGCCACTCGCCGAGTGTCCGGGACGACACAACTGGGGTTACGACGGCGTCCAGCCCTACGCCGTGGCTGGCTATTACGGCACGCCGGAGGCGCTCAAGGCCTTGATCGACGACGTTCACAGTCACGGTCTGATGATCTTTCTCGATGTGGTCTATAACCACTTCGGGCCGGACGGCAACTTTCTTTCCCACTATGCCAGTCCGTTCTTCCGCGACGATCTGCAGACGCCGTGGGGTGGCGCCATCGATTTTCGGCAGCCTCAGGTGCGGCGCTTCTTCATCGACAACGCGCTGATGTGGCTGCTCGAATACCGTTTCGACGGGCTGCGTTTCGATGCCGTTCATGCCATCAGCGAGCGGGATTTTCTGGTCGAGCTGGGAGAAACTCTGCGTGAGCGGGTCGGCGCCGACCGGCATTGCCATCTGATCCTGGAAAACGAGCACAACCAGGCCAGCCTGCTGGAGCCGGGGTTGTTCGATGCGCAGTGGGCGGACGACTGGCATAACACCATGCATGTGCTGCTGACCGGTGAGCGCGAGGGTTACTACGCTGATTTCGTCGACAACGCCACGCAGAAGCTCGCGACGGCGCTGGGTGAAGGATTCATCTATCAGGGCCAACCTTCACGCAAGGGCGAAGCGCGTGGCGAACCCAGTGGTCATCTTCCGCCCACCGCGTTCGTCAATTTCCTTCAGAACCATGACCAGATCGGCAACCGGGCGCTGGGCGATCGTCTACCGCGATTGACCGATCCCGAGTCGCTCCAGGCGGCAACGCTGCTGTTGCTGCTTTCGCCCGCCATTCCTTTGCTGTTCATGGGCGAGGAGTGGGGCTCGACCCGGCCGTTTCTTTTCTTCACCGATCACCGTGACGCACTGGCGGACGCCGTGCGGGAGGGGCGTCGCCGCGAGTTCGCGGAGTTCCCTGCTTTCCAGGATCCAGCCCAGCGGGAGCGTATTCCCGATCCTAATGCCCTGGCCACGTTCGAGGCATCCTGTCTCGATGACGCCGAAGCCGACGCACCTGAGCATCGCCGCGTTCGAGAACGATTCCGCCGCTGGCTGGCGTTACGGCATCAGCACATCATTCCCGGGCTGAAGGGGAGTCTTGCCATCGGGGCTCGTGTGCTCGGAGACAAGGCTGTAGAAGGCCGTTGGTCGCTGGGCAACGACAAGACACTGACCGTCGCCATCAATCTCTCGCCGCAACCGGTATCCGTGGTTTGGCAAGACACGCCGCTCGTCTGTTCACGTGATGAGGTGGGCGATCATATCGCGAACGGTCAACTGCCGGCGCGAACCTGCGCCGTCTGGCTCCAGCCATCGGGTGACGTACCGGGAGGACCAGACGCATGACGACTGTTCAGGATCGAGATCACGATGCTGATGCCAAGTTGCGGCAACTGGCCGAAGCGGTCGGACTACTGATCGACTGGATCGGTAGCGATGGTCAGCCGCAGTCGCTGTCGCAAGCGCGTCAGCGCGAGATGCTGGCTCGGCTCGGCTGGCCGGCTGGCGATGACGATGAGATCTCTGCCAGCCTGGCGCGATGGCAGGCGCGTCGCCGACCGGTGGCATTCGAACATCTGCCCCCGATGCTGATTGCCGATCAGGGCACTCCATGGCAGGTGCCGGTGGTCGGTGGCAGTGGCTGCGCTTTTGCCCTTCGACTCGAAAGCGGGGAGACGCTCGATGGCCATCTCGACGCCAGCGGCTGTCTACCTGTGATTCAGGAAACGGGGTATCACCGGGTGAGTTTTCTCACCGAGCACAGCGAAGAGAGCGTTACCCGGATACTGGCAGTGGCGCCGTCGCGCTGCTTTACCCTGGACGATATTGCCCGCGAGCAGCATCAGGCTCGGCCAAGCTATTGGGGGGTCGCGGTACAGCTCTATGCGCTTCGGCGTGATGGCGATGGTGGTATCGGCGACCTGCAGGCGCTCTCCGAGCTGTGTGCGAGCGTCGCACGGTCAGGCGCCGATGCCGTCGCCATCAGCCCCATGCATGCGCTTTTTGCCGCGCATCCCGAACGGTTCAGCCCCTATTCGCCCTCCAGCCGACTGTTCTACAACGTCTGGCACGCCGCACCGGAGTGCCTGTTCGACGAGGGAACGTTGATGCGGGCGCGAGCCCCGTTCAGTGAGGCCATGGCGAAGCAGGCAACACTCGAATTGATCGACTGGCCCGCCAGCGCGCGGCTCAAACTGTCGATGCTGGAACGGCTGTTCGTGCATGTCCAGCGTGATGAAAGTGCCCTGGCCTGGCGCTCGCAGCTGGTCGCCTTTCGTCGCGATGGCGGTGACAGTCTGGAGCGTCACTGCCGTTTTGAAGTGCTGCAGGCGCATGCTGACGTCGCCGACTGGCGCCAGTGGCCCGAGGCGTGGCGCGACCCCGGCAGTGATACGGTCGAAGCCTTCGCCGAGCAGCATCGTGAGGCGATTACCTTTGCGGTATTTCTGCAGTGGCTGGTCGCTGCCGGATTCGATCGGGTTCAGACCGAGGCACGGCGGTCCGGCATGGCGATCGGGCTGATCTCCGATCTGGCGGTGGGTGTCGATCCTGCCGGCAGTCAGGCCTGGAGCGATCCCTCGGAGTTTTTCCCGGGGTTGAGCGTCGGTTCACCTCCGGATGCCTTCAACGCCCAGGGCCAGAGCTGGGGCGTGGCGGCGTTCTCGCCCGAGGGGCTGGTCGATAGTGGCTACCACGGCTTTCTGGCGATGCTGAGAGCCAGCCTGGCCCACGCTGGCGGCTTGCGCATCGATCATGTACTGGGGCTTTCACGGCTGTGGCTGGTGCCTGAAGGGGCCACGGCGCAACAGGGTGCCTATTTGCGCTATCCGCTGGATGACCTGCTGCGCCTGGTCTCGCTGGAATCCTGGCGCCACCGCGCCATTGTCATCGGCGAGGACTTGGGAACCGTCGAGGAGGGGCTGCGCGAGAAACTGGCGGCACGCGGCGTCCTTGGCATGAGCGTGATGTGGTTCGAACGCGACGGCGACGCGTTCCTGCCCGCCGAGGCGTGGCGCGAGACCACCATGGCCACCACCAGCACTCACGATCTGCCCACGGTAGCAGGCTGGTGGCTGGAGAATGACCTGCGCTGGCGCGATCGGCTGGGACTGCTGGCACCGGAAGAGACGCTTGCCGATCTCGCTGAGCAGCGGCGCCAGGATCGGGTTCGTCTGGCCCGTGTGTGCGGCCTCGACGAGATTGCCGACGGCTCGGCGAACGCCGGTGGCGGTTCGGACATCGCCAGCGGCGGTTCGACGGACGGCTCGAATGACGGTTCGAATGACGGTTCGAATGACGGTTCGACTGACAGGGCCGACGTCGACGCTGTCATCGACGCGGTACTGGTTCATGTGGCCACGACCCCGACGCCGTTGGCGCTATTTCCGCTGGAAGATTTGCTGGGGCTGAAGGAGCAGGCCAACCTTCCCGGCACCTTCGACGAGCATCCGAATTGGCGGCGGCGCTTGCCGGCGCCCGCGCCGCAGGCGCTGAAGGATTCCAAGGTACAACAACGTCTGGCACGCATCGATCGCGTGCGTCGGGAGCGTCAAATATGAGGCCGATCCGCGCCACCATCCGGTTGCAGTTACACGCCGGATTTACCTTCGATGATGCCCGTCAGCAGGTCGACTATTACGCGGCTTTGGGCGTCAGTCATTTCTATCTGTCGCCGTTTCTCGCCTCGCGAACGGGCTCGACGCATGGCTACGACGGCGTCGACCCCACTCGAGTGGACCCCGAGCTGGGTGGCGAAGCGGGGTTGTCGCGGCTGGTCGAGCAGTTGCAGGCGGCCGATATGGGCATTCTGGCCGATATCGTGCCCAATCATCTGGCCGTGGGCGCCGAGAACCCCTGGTGGCAGGATGTGTTGGCTCACGGCCGTGACAGTGATTACGCCCGTTGTTTCGATATCGATTGGGATCAGCCCGGCGCCGACGGCAAGCTGCTGTTGCCATTCCTGGGAGATCGTTATCTCCAGGTGCTGAATAACGGCGAACTGACGCTGGCGTGGGACGCGGCGCAGGGCGCCTTCTTCATCGGCTATCACGAACATCGCTTTCCGCTGGCTCCGGCGCATACCATGGAGCTGCTGGCGGGTCAGCCCGCCGACACTCGTTCGGAGCGTAACTCTGAAGAACCGAGCGGCGAGGATCCGGCGATCGCCGCTATTCTCGCGCGCCACGATGCCGCGACCGTCGAGGGGCGGGAGCGATTGCACGTATTGCTGGAGCGTCAGGCATATCGGCTCGCCCACTGGCGTACCGCCAACGATGCGCTCAACTGGCGCCGGTTCTTCGATATTACCGAGCTGGCAGGGGTGAGCGTCGAGGACGAGAGCGTGTTCGATCTCTCCCACGCCTATCTGCTGTCGCTGGTCGAGCGGGGCTGGATCGAGGGTCTACGCATCGATCATATCGATGGCCTTGCCGATCCCCGAGGTTATGCGCTACGTCTACGAGCGCGCCTCAATGCCATCGTGCAACGTCGTGGCGGGCATCAACACCTGCCCATCTATGTCGAGAAGATTCTCGGCGATGGCGAGCACCTGCACAGCGACTGGGGCGTGGACGGGACCACAGGCTACGAGTTTCTCGACCTGGTGTCAGGCGTTCAGCACGATCCGGCCGGGCGTGAGCCGCTGACCCGACTGTGGCGGGATATCAGCGGCCGCTCGGGAGATTTTGCTGCCGAGGTCGAGGCGGCACGCCGAGAGATGCTTCACGGATCATTGACTACCGAGTTTGAGAGATGCATCAGGGCGGTTGGTGCCTTGGCCAGCGCCAACCCCGCTACACGTGAATTCAGTTTGCCGGCGATCCGGCGCGTTCTCGGGGCTCTGGCCATCGGCTACCCGGTCTATCGCAGCTATGCGGACCTCCAAGGCCGGCCCGACGGCGATATCGAGAGCTTTAGCCACGCTATGCAGATGGCTCGATCACAGCTCTCAGCGGCCGACGCTGCCTGGCTCCCGTTGCTTGACGACTGGTTCGGTGGCGAAGCGCCCACTGGCTTCGACGAACCCGAACGGAGCTTGCGTCTGCGGGCAATGACTCGCTTTCAACAGCTGACTTCGCCCCTCGCAGCGAAGGCAGTGGAGGATACCGCAGGATACCGTTCGGCGGTGCTGCTATCCCGCAATGACGTCGGCTGTGAGGGCGCTCACTTCGCCTACACGCCTCACCGTTTTCACGCAGCGAACCAGGAGCGTCTGGCACGATTTCCTCACGGTATGCTGACGACTGCGACCCACGACCATAAGCGGGGCGAGGACGTTCGGGCGCGGCTGGCGGCGCTCAGCGAACTGACCGACGTCCTGGTCCCGCAAATGCGCAACTGGGCGCAGGACCAACGTCTTTATGATAGCCGTGAGGCTCCCTGTGGCGGGGATCGACTGATGATGCTCCAGCTGCTGTTGGCGGCCTGGCCTTTGGGGTTGGCCCCCGGCCCTGAGCTTGAGTCCGAACTCGCCTCTAGAAATCGTGAAGCGCTGAGCGCCTTCGCCGATCGACTCGTTGCCTGGCAGCAGAAAGCGATGCGCGAAGCCAAGCTGCAGAGCCATTGGCTGGCGCCCGACGAGACCTACGAACAGGCGGGCGAAGACGCCATTCGTCGCGCCCTGACCGGCGACGATCTGACTCGGGAACTGGCCGAGGCAGCAGCGTTGCTGGATCTGCCGGGAGCGATCAATGGACTGGCGCAGACGGTGCTGAGGCTGTGTTCGCCAGGCGTGCCGGATCTCTACCAGGGCACCGAATTTTGGGATCAATCGCTGGTCGATCCCGATAATCGTCGCCCGGTGGATATGGTGGCACGTCGCGAGGCGCTGGATCACACCGAGACGCCGGTATCGGCCTGGGGACATTGGCAAAGCGGGGCTGTCAAGCAAGCCGTCGTTCAGCGGTTGCTCGCACTGCGATTCCAGTATCCTCAACTTTTCAGCGAGGGCGAATACGTTCCGCTGCAAGCGACCGGCAGTTATGCCAATCACGTCGTCGCCTTTGCCCGCAAGATACCGAATGCCACGCTGGTAGTGGTCGTGCCACGCCTGTCGACGACGCTGTTGAGCGAGTCCGCCGATGGGCGGCTGCGGTGGTCGGATACTGTACTTCCCCTTGAGTCGCTAATGCTGAACGGCTCGGGAGAGGCCTGGCTGACACCATCGAGGGTCGAGGTGACCGACACGCTAGCATTGCACGAACATTTATCGGATTTTCCGTGCGGGGCTTGGCTATGGACGTCGTGAAGAGACTACTCTGTACAAACTACTTTGAACAAAGGGCGACCTTGAAAGTGACGCGTCGGCCGCATCACCGTCGCCTGGCATGAATACAGTCTGACGTGGATACGGTCTGACATGAATACGGTGAGGCACGGATGACCTCACCCTGCAACGAGAAGAAAGGAGGGTGTCATGATGACCAGTCGCGAACAACGGATACGGATGTTGGCTCATCGTATCTGGGAATCGGAAGGCCGCCCTGACGATCAGGAGGCGCGTCATTGGGAGATGGCCGAGCGAATCGTCGAGGCCGAGAATGCGCGCGAAGAAGAGCAGGAGTGGCATGACGCCTCGGACGAGCCTTCGTTGCTGGAGGGTGAAGATCCTCCGGCCGAGCCCGACGAACTCGGCATCGACGAGCAACGTCTACCATTGGATGACCCCGAGACGGAAGCGCGCAAGGAAGAGGATACGGGCGTCGAGGTGCAGGCTCAGTCTGACCAGACAAAGTCGCCTTCGCGACGAAAGACGGCGAAAGTCGGTGACGGTGACGAAAAACCGCTACCGCGCAAGCGGAGAGCAACGAAAGCTCCGGATGCCAGCAGCGCGAAGCCAGCACCCAAATCTACGCCCAAACCCCGTAAACCGCGTAACAGCCCCAAGGATGAGTAATGACTCGCCGTGGGCATTACAGGGTGACAGGATCGACCTGAATCGCCCGGAGATTACTACATGACAGATATGCGATGGGGTGGCGACGCGGCAATGGGCGAAGTCGTTCAGGAAACTGGGCTGCATCGCTCGCGAATTCGGGAAGGCCTGTCCTATCCCTTGGGGGCAACCTGGGATGGTCTCGGAGTCAACTTCGCGTTGTTTTCGGCGAACGCGACACGGGTTGAACTGTGTCTGTTCGATGAAACGGGACAGGATGAACTGGAGCGGGTGGTGTTGCCGGAGTACACCGACGAGGTCTGGCACGGTTATCTGCCGGATGCACGCCCCGGGCAACTTTACGGCTATCGGGTTCATGGTCCCTACGACCCCGAAGCGGGGCATCGTTTCAATCCCAACAAGTTGTTGATCGATCCCTATGCCAAGCAACTGGTCGGCGAATTGACCTGGGACGATTCGCTCTACGGCTACACCATCGGCCATGAAGATGGCGATCTGAGCTTCGATGAGCGCGACAGCGCCCCGTTCGTGCCGCGTTGTCGAGTCATCGATCCGGCTTTCACCTGGGGACGTTCCAGCGAAATTCGGGTGCCATGGAGCGACGCCGTGATCTACGAGACTCACGTGCGGGGTTATACCATGCGCCATCCGGCGGTGCCGAAGGCGATGCGTGGGACGTTTTCCGGTCTCGCCGTGCCGGAGGTGATCGATTATCTCAGTGATCTTGGCATCACCGTGCTGGAGCTGATGCCAATTCATGCCTTCATCGATGATCGTCATCTGCAGGAGAAGGGGCTGCACAATTACTGGGGCTACAATACGCTGGCATTCTTCGCGCCCCATCCGAACTACATGTCCACCGCTTCGATCAGCGAGTTCAAGCAGATGGTGGCGCGCTACCATGCCGCCGGCATCGAGATACTGCTGGATGTGGTCTACAACCACACGGCGGAAGGCAACGAGATGGGGCCGACGCTTTCGTTCAAGGGGATCGATAACGCCTCCTATTATCGTCTGATGCCGGAAGAGCCGCGCTTCTACATCAACGATACCGGTACCGGCAATACGCTGAACCTGTCGCATCCTCGGGTGCTGCAGATGGTCAACGACTCCTTGCGCTACTGGGCCGACGAGATGCGTGTCGACGGGTTCCGCTTCGATCTGGCCACGATTCTGGGCCGCGAGACCGACGGGTTCGACGAGGGCGGTGGTTTCCTCGACTCCTGCCGCCAGGATCCGCTGTTATCGCAAAGCAAGCTGATTGCCGAACCCTGGGATTGCGGCCCCGGTGGCTATCAGGTCGGCAAGTTCCCACCCGGCTGGGCGGAGTGGAACGACCGGTTTCGCGACGACATGCGGGCGTTCTGGCGCGGCGACGAGGGCAAGCTACCTGCCTTTGCCAATCGCCTGACCGCTTCAGCCGATCTGTTCAATCATCGGGGACGCAAGGCATTCTCGTCGATCAACTTCATCACCGCCCACGATGGCTTCACACTGCGTGATCTGGTCAGCTACAACGACAAGCATAACGAGGCCAACGGCGAGGATAATGAGGACGGCCACAACGACAACATCTCCTGGAATCATGGTGTCGAGGGCAAGACCGATGATCCGGATATTCGTGAATTGCGCATGCGACAGATGCGTAACCTGCTGGCGACGTTGATGTTTTCTCAGGGCACTCCGATGCTGCTGGCGGGAGACGAGTTTGGTCGCACGCAGGGCGGCAACAATAACGCCTACTGTCAGGATGGTGGCATCGGTTGGATTGACTGGAACCTGTCCGAGGAAGGCCGAGGGCTGCTGGCGTTCACTCGCTCGCTGATTCGGCTGCGTCATCAGTATCCGATTCTGGAGCGCGGACGTTTCATGACTGGAGATCTAAACGAGAATCTAGGTATCAAGGATGTCACCTGGCTCAAGCCTGACACGACCGAAATGGTAGACGGCGACTGGCATGAAGACGGCGCCAAGGCGATTGGCGTAATTCTCAACGGTCGTGCACAGCCCACCGGCATCTGTCGCGTTGGCACCGACGTTACGGTGTTCTTGGCGCTCAACGCGGGAGATGAAGACGTCGACTTCGTGTTACCGACCGTTCCCGGTGGTCGCGAGTGGCTAAGGCGCGTCGAAACCTTCGATCCCGGGGCGAGGAGTGCCCTTTGCCAGATCGAGAGCAACTATTGTGTCAAGGCTCGCAGTTTGTCGCTGTTTGAACTGCTCGAAGAGGAAATACCGCATGGCTGAGCATCCGGGAACTCGCACAGGTGGACTCTTATAGGGAGACTCATATAGGGAGACTTATATAGGGAGACCCGGACATCAAGAACAGATGACGCTTCTCGCTCTGGTGCGTTTTCTGGCAGCACTTTGGCCCTATGCCGGGTCATCCATTTTAGTGCCGGGTCATCCATTCTAGTGCCGAGTCATCCATTCTCGAGAGTAGCGATATAGCGCGAGGTGGCCGTCTGGAACGGCGATGCCGAACGGATAGCCACTCCGCCCCAAGGACGGAAGGAGACGCCTATGACTATGAGCTCATCGCCGCATCAGCCCCCGGAGGCGATATCATCACCGGGGGCTGGGGGTATCCAGGCGGCAACGCATTCGCCACGCATCGCGATCGAATCCGTTCAGCCCTCCATCGAGCAGGGACGCTTTGCCGTCAAGGCGCTCGTCGGTGAGCCGATCGAGGTTTCCGCGGTAATCTTTGCCGATGGTCATGAGGTGCTGGCTGCCGTCGTAGCCTGGCACGACGACCAGGGCCGATGCCAGCGCGAGCCGATGTCGCTGGTACGCCCGCTGGGGCTGGATATCTGGACCGCGAGCTTCACGCCCCAGCGGGTCGGCCGGCACACTTTCGCTATCGAAGCGTGGTGGGACGTGTTCGGTAGCTACCGCGACGAGCTGTTCAAGAAGCATCAGGCCGGCGTGCCGGTGTCGCTCGAACTCGAGGAGGGGCGGCGCCTCATCGTGGCTGCCACCGAGCGTGCGCAAGGAGAACTGCGCGAGGCGCTGGACGATGTTCACCAACGTTTTCAGGCGTGTGACAGTGACGGCGAGCGGGTCGGGATCATGCTCGATGCCCGGACTGCCCATTGGATGCACGTCGCCGACGCGCGACCGCACCTGGCATGCAGTGAGTCGACCTACCCGCTCGAGGTGGGACGCCGGGCGGCCCAGTTCGCCAGCTGGTACGAGCTGTTCCCGCGCTCGGAGACCGACGATCCCATGCGGCACGGCACATTTGATGATGTCCATAAGCGGCTGCCGATGATCCGCGACATGGGCTTCGACGTACTTTACTTCCCGCCGATTCATCCGATAGGTCAGGCCCACCGCAAGGGCCGTAACAATACCCTGACACCCGGACCGGACGATCCGGGTAGCCCGTACGCCATCGGCAGCCCGGAAGGCGGTCACGATGCTATCCATCCCGAACTGGGTACCCGCGAGGACTTTCGCAATCTGGTCAGGGCAGCGGCCGAGCACGGCCTGGAGATCGCCCTGGACTTCGCCATCCAGTGCTCGCCGGACCATCCCTGGCTCAAGGAGCATCCGGGCTGGTTCTCGTGGCGCCCGGATGGCTCGATTCGTTACGCCGAGAACCCGCCCAAGAAGTACCAGGACATCGTCAACGTCGATTTCTACGCTACGGATGCGGTGCCTTCGCTGTGGCTAGCGCTGCGCGATGTCGTGCAGGGTTGGGTCGACGAGGGCGTGAAGATCTTTCGCGTTGACAACCCGCACACCAAACCGTTTCCGTTCTGGGAGTGGATGATCGCCGATATCCGTGACCGCGATCCCGGTGTGCTGTTCTTCGCCGAGGCGTTCACCCGACCAGCGGTAATGACACGTCTGGGCAAGATCGGCTTCGACATGAGCTACACCTATTTCACCTGGCGCAACACCAAGGCCGAGCTGACCGAGTATTTCACTGAGCTCAACGAATCCCCGATGCGCGAGTGCTACCGGCCCAACTTCTTCGTCAACACACCGGATATCAACCCTTACTTCCTGCAGTCTTCCGGCCGGCCCGGATTCCTGATTCGTGCTGCACTGGCAACCATGGGTTCGGGGCTATGGGGCATGTACTCCGGCTTCGAGCTCTGCGAGGGCGAGCCGGTACCGGGCAAGGAAGAGTACCTCGACTCGGAAAAGTACCAGATCAAGCCACGCGACTATGCCGCACCTGGCAACATCGCCTACGAGATTACTCAGCTCAACCGCATCCGCCGGGAGAACCCGGCGTTACAGACTCATCTAGGTCTCGCCTTCTATCCCGTCGACAACGAGCGTCTGCTGTATTTCGGCAAGCGCACCGATGACCGGGGCAACTTCATTCTGGTGATGATTAACCTGGATCCGTTCGAGGCCCAGGAGGGGTCCTTCGAACTGCCGCTGTGGGAATTCGAGCTTCCCGATGAGGCGGCACTGCACGTGGAAGATTTGATGTCCGGTCATCGTTGGACATGGCATGGCAAGTGGCAGTCGATGCGACTGGAACCGTGGCATTTGCCGTTCGCCATCTGGCGCATCCATCCGGTGCGCTGATTATTCAAGGAGGAAAGGCACCATGATGGATGCCAGCAGCGAGTCGCACGCCGTCGAGACCATCGATTTTCTCGACGATCCGCTATGGTACAAGGACGCGGTCATTTACCAGGTACACGTCAAGTCGTTCTTCGATGCCAACGACGACGGGATCGGCGATTTCCCGGGTCTGATCGAGAAGCTCGATTACATCGTGAGCCTCGGGGTCAACACGATCTGGATTTTACCGTTCTATCCCTCGCCGCGACGCGACGATGGCTACGATATCGCCGAATACACCGACGTCAGCCCCGACTACGGCACCCTCGAGGACGCCAAGCGCTTCATCAGCGAGGCGCACCAGCGTGGTCTGCGGGTGATCACCGAACTGGTTATCAACCACACCTCGGATCAGCACGAATGGTTCCAGCGAGCCCGCCGGGCGCCGCCGGGCTCCCCCGAGCGCGACTTCTACGTGTGGTCGGACAGCGACCAGAAATATCCCGGCACGCGAATCATCTTTCTCGATACCGAGTCATCCAACTGGACCTGGGATCCAGTGGCCAATGCCTACTTCTGGCACCGTTTCTATTCGCACCAGCCGGATTTGAACTTCGACAATCCGCAGGTGCTCGACGAAGTGCTCGAAGTCATGGCGTACTGGCTGGACATGGGCGTCGACGGGCTGCGCCTGGACGCGATTCCCTATCTGGTCGAGCGTGAGGGCACCAACAACGAGAATCTCGATGAGACCCATGTAGTGCTCAAGAAGATCCGTGCGTCGCTCGACGAGCGCTACCCCGACCGCATGCTGCTGGCCGAGGCCAATCAGTGGCCGGAGGATACGCGGCCCTACTTCGGCGGCAACGAGAACGGCGAAGGCGACGAATGCCACATGGCGTTCCACTTCCCCCTGATGCCGCGAATGTACATGGCACTGGCACAGGAAGACCGTTTTCCGATCACGGACATTCTGCGCCAGACCCCGGAAATCCCGCCCAACTGCCAGTGGGCGATTTTCCTGCGCAACCACGACGAGCTGACTCTGGAGATGGTCACCGACAAGGAGCGCGACTATCTCTGGAATCACTACGCCGTCGACCGCCGCGCGCGCATCAACATGGGGATTCGCCGTCGCCTGGCACCGCTGCTCGAGCGCGACCGGCGTCGCATCGAGCTGCTCAACAGCCTGCTGCTGTCGATGCCGGGCACGCCGGTGCTCTACTATGGTGACGAGATTGGCATGGGTGACAACATCTACCTGGGCGATCGCGATGGCGTGCGCACGCCGATGCAATGGTCGATGGACCGCAACGGCGGCTTCTCGCGGGTCGATCCGGCCAAGCTGGTACTGCCAGCGATCATGGACCCGCTCTACGGATTTCAATCGGTCAATGTCGAGGCCCAGACCCGCGACCCGCACTCGTTGCTCAACAGCATGCGCCGGCTGCTAGCGGTGCGCAGCCAGCATCGGGTGTTCAGCCGCGGCACCATGCGCCCGCTGTATCCCAGCAACCGGCATATCCTGGCTTATCTGCGCGAGCTGGTGCTGGACAACGGCGAGAGCGAGGTGCTGCTGTGCGTGGCCAACGTGGCACGCAATGCCCAGGCGGTAGAGCTCGACCTGTCGGCCTTCGTCGGCAAGGTGCCGGTGGAGATGGTCGGCGGCAGCGCCTTCCCGCCAATCGGCAAGCTGCCCTACCTGCTGACGTTGCCGCCTTACGGCTTCTACTGGTTCCTGCTGGCGCCCGAAACCTCTATGCCCGCATGGCACGTGCCGGCCCCTGAAGCGATGCCGGACTACGTTACGCTGATCATCAAGCGTCAGCTCGAGGAGATCCTCGAGGCTCCGTCACGTGGCATGCTGGAGAACGAGGCGCTGCCCAAATATCTGCCGAAGCGACGCTGGTTCGCCGCCAAGCAGTCACGTATCGACCGGGTGAAGCTGCTGTATGCCGTGCGCATAGCGGACGCCCAGCACTCCATGCTGTTAAGCGAACTCGAGGTTCAGCACTCCCAGGGCACCGATCGCTACCTGTTGCCGCTGGGGTTTCTCGGCGAGGACGACCGCAGCGGGGCCATGGCCCAGCAGCTGGCCCTGGCGCGGGTGAGACACGGGCGCCACGTCGGGCTATTGACCGACGCGCTGGGGCTGGACGCCTTTACCCTGCGCATCCTCGACCTGCTGCGTGGCGGGGCGAACCTGCCTTGCGCTGACGGCGAGATTCGCTTTATGCCGACACCGGCATTGAGCGAACTGGAACTGCCGGAGGATGCCGATGTCGCCTACAGCAACGCCGAGCAGTCCAACAGCTCGGTGATCATCGGCCACCAGGTGGTGCTCAAGCTGTTCCGGCGTCTGGAGCCGGGCCTGCATCCCGAGGCCGAGATCAGCCGTTACCTGAGCGAACGCGGCTACGCTAACGTACCGCCACTGTACGGCGAGGTAGCGCGCCGTAATGCCAATGGCGAATCACAGACCCTGATGCTGGTACAGGGTTTCATTGCCAACCAGGGCGATGCCTGGGCGTGGACGCGCAACGCCCTTGAGCGGGCGATCCGCGAGGCGGGCGAGGAGAGCGAAGCCAGCATAGAGGAGAGTGGCTACAGGGCGCTGGACGAGCTCGAGGAGTTCGCCACCGTCCTCGGTCAGCGACTCGGCGAGCTGCACCGGATGCTGGCGTCACCAAGTGATAATCCCGATTTCGCCCCGGAGCTGGCCGACGAGACACATGTGGCCGCCTGGTCGCGGCGGGTCTGCGAGCAGATCGAAGCAGCGCTCGACCTGCTGGAACGCCACAAGGGTGATGCCGGGGAGGCCGATCGGGAACTGGTCGAGCGGGTGTTGGCCCAGCGAGCGGCCTTGCTCACCGCCGTGGAGCCGCTGGCACAGCGGGCTCGAGGCAGTCTGCTGACCCGCGTCCATGGCGATCTGCACCTCGGCCAGGTACTGGTCGCTCACGGCGATGCCTACCTCATCGATTTCGAGGGCGAGCCTGCCCGTTCGCTGTCCGAGCGGCGTGCCAAGGACAGTCCGCTACGCGATGTCGCCGGCATGCTGCGCTCCTTCGACTATGCCAGCGCCAAGCTTGACGAAGCCGCTGTCGGCAAGTCTGGCGACGAGAGCGCGGTCGAGGCGGCCCATGGCGTCAGCGAGCGTTACCTGCTGGCCAGTCGGCGCGCCTTCCTCGAGGCCTATTGGCAGAGCAGCGCCGATATTGCCCATCGCTTTACTGCTGCGGAAGGCGCCAGCGCTGCGCTCGAACTGTTCGTGCTGGAAAAGACGGTCTACGAGATCGCCTACGAAGCTGCCAATCGCCCCGCCTGGCTGGGCGTGCCGCTGCGCGGCCTGGCAGCTGTCGTCGACCAACTATCCATGAGTTCAACTGCACATGAGAGGGGCATATGACCGATCTGAACGTCACTACCGTCAATCATGATGCCCTCTGGTTGTCTCCCGACGACGCCGAAGCGCTGGTTCGGGGGAGACACGGCAATCCGTTTTCCGTACTCGGCGTGCATGCCTGTGGCGAGAGGGATGCGGAAAGCTGCCTGCTGCGCGTCTATCTGCCCGGCGCGCTGGGCGTTGACGTGCTCGACCGCGATACCGGCGAGCCGCGTTGCAGCCTGACCGGCATCCAGATTCCGGGACTGTTTGCGGGGCAGTTACCGCATGTCGCGCCGTACACGCTGCGTATCCGCTGGCCTGACGGCGAGCAGCAGACCGAGGATCCCTATTCGTTCGATCTGCTGCTCGGCGAGATGGATCTTTATCTCATCGGCGAGGGCAATCATCGCAACCTGGGTCATTGCCTGGGTGCCCAGCCGATGGAGATCGACGGCGTGCCCGGGGTGCGCTTCGCTGTGTGGGCGCCGAATGCCCGGCGGGTCTCGGTGGTGGGCAACTTCAACGGCTGGGATGGGCGTCGCCATGTGATGCGTCTGCGCCATCCCACCGGCGTCTGGGAGCTGTTCCTGCCTCGGCTGGGGCCGGGCGAGACCTACAAGTACGAAATTCTCGACGCGCATGGCGCCATTGCGCTCAAGGCCGACCCGGTGGCACTGACCACCGAGACGCCGCCGCATACCTCTTCGGTGGTCGCCGATACCACGCCGTTCGCCTGGCACGATGCCGAGTGGATCGCCCAGCGCGGCGCGCACCAGGCGCCCGACCGGCCGATGGCCGCCTACGAGGTGCATGCCGCCTCGTGGCGCAAGCACGGGGGGCACGACGGCGTCACCTACAGCTGGCGCGATCTGGCCGAGCATCTGATTCCCTACGTGCTCGAGATGGGCTTCACCCATGTCGAACTGCTGCCGATCATGGAGCACCCATTCGGCGGTTCGTGGGGCTATCAGCCGCTTTCGCAGTTCGCGCCCAGCGGACGCTTCGGCAAGCCACAGGACTTCGCCTACTTCGTGGATGCCTGCCACCAGGCTGGGCTGGGTGTGATCCTCGACTGGGTGCCGGCGCACTTTCCTACTGACCCGCATGGTCTGGCGCGCTTCGATGGTACTGCGCTCTACGAATACGAGCATCCGTTCGAGGGCTTCCATCAGGACTGGGAAACCTACATCTACAACCTGGGGCGGCGCGAGGTGCATGGCTTCATGCTGGCTTCGGCGCTGCACTGGCTGCGGCATTTCCATGTCGATGCGCTGCGCGTCGACGCCGTGGCGTCGATGCTGTACCGCAATTACTCGCGCAACGAAGGGGAATGGATACCCAACCAGTACGGCGGGCAGGAGAACCTCGAAGCGATCGAGTTCTTGCGTCACCTCAATGATGTGGTCGCCGAGGAGGTCCCCGGCGCGTCGGTGATTGCCGAGGAATCCACCGCCTGGCCGGGTGTCACCCAGCCGACCTCGGAAGGCGGCCTGGGCTTTGCCTACAAGTGGAACATGGGCTGGATGCACGACACGCTGGAATACGTCGCCAAGGACCCGGTCTATCGCTCGTATGCCCATCACGAGCTGACCTTTCCGATGGTTTACGCGTTCTCCGAGAAGTACGTGCTGCCGATCTCGCATGACGAGGTGGTGCACGGCAAGGGGTCGCTGATCGCCAAGATGCCCGGCGACGAATGGCAGCAGTACGCCAACCTGCGTGCCTATCTTTCGATCATGTGGACGCAGCCCGGCAAGAAGCTTTTGTTCATGGGCTGCGAGTTCGGTCAGTGGCGCGAGTGGAGTCACGATCGCGAGCTCGACTGGTCGCTGCTTGGCGAGGCTCACCATGCCGGCATCCAGCGTCTGGTCGGCGATCTCAACCGGCTCTATCAGGAAGAGACGCCGCTGCATCAGCGCGATACGGATCCCGAAGGCTTCGCCTGGGTGGTCGGCGACGACAGCACCAATAGCGTATTCGCCTGGCTGCGCTGGAATCTGATCGGCGAGCCGATACTGGTGGTGGCGAACATGACCCCGGTGCCGCGCTACGATTATCGGCTCGGCATACCGGTAATGGGAATTTGGAAGGAGATCTTCAACAGCGATGCACAGCACTACGGCGGATCAAACGTGGGCAACATGGGGCAGATCCAGGCGCTCGACACGCCGTTGCACGGACAGACGGCCAGTATCTCGCTGACGCTGCCGCCGTTGGGCGTGGTATTACTGGAGCCCGGCGCGCTGGGCGAGTAGCGCCCGGGTCACGCCATTGGTCCAACCAAAGCCGTCCTGGAGCGGATATTCGCCGCCGATGGCGAAATCCGCTCCAGGATAGAGCACATATTTTTCCACCAGTTTGCGTTCGCGGCAGTAGAGGTCCTCCACCAGCGCCAGCCAGCGATCGGTGATATCGTCCGCAAGCTCGGTGAGTCCATAGCGACGCAGTCCCTCGATTGCCATCCACTGCAGCGGTGCCCAGCCGTTGGGGTGATCCCATTGCTGGTGGCTGTCGGTGATTTCGGTGGTGACGAGGCCGCCTGGCGCGACCAGGCGGTTGGCGACGATATTGGCAACCCGTTCCGCCTGTGAGCTGGAGGCAACGCCGACGAACAGCGGGACGACGCAGGCGGCCGTCAAATGAATGCTGCACTGGCCGCGCGTGAAATCGTAGTCGTAGTAAGCGCCGCGTGAGTCGCACCATAGATAAGCGTCTATCGCCGCCTGGCGGCGGAGTGCGCGCTGGCGGTAGTTATCTGCCTTGGTTTCATCGCCGACGGCCGTGTGCAGCCGGCTTAGCGTCTGCTCGAGATGAAACAGCAGTGAGTTGAGTTCCGGCGTGACGAAGTGGGTGGTACGAATCGAGCTCAGGTCCTGCACATCTTCGAGCCAGCGTCCACTGAAGTCCCAGCCGCTCTCCGCGCCAGCGCGGAGATCACGAAACAGCGCTTCCGCATGACGACGGGAGCTGCTTGCTATCTCCAGGTCCTCACGAAACGACTCTTCCCGAGGCGTGGCGCGATCGTCCCAATGCCGGTTCAACCAGTGTTCTTCGCTGAGACGCACGCAGCGGCGGTGACTCTCGCCGGGTGCCAGTGTCTCCTCTCCATCCATCCAATAGGCATATTCCTGTTCCAGCTGCGGCAGGTAGTCGATCGCTTGGCGCAGTCCCTGACGTTCGGTCAACTCGACCATCATCGAGAACAGCGGTGGTTGCGAACGGCTCAGGTAATAGCTGCGATTGCCGTTGGGCATATGACCGTAGCGTTGGATAAGATCGGCGCAATTGTCGGTGACAGAGGACATCAGACGGTTTTCATGGCTGGCGGCGAGCCCCAGCATGATGAAATAGGAATCCCAGTAGTAATACTCGCGAAAGCGTCCGCCGGGAACGACATAGTCATGAGCCAGCGCCAGTAGCGAAGACCAGCGCGGGTGCTGGCGCGAATTACGCGTGAGTACCGGCCACAAATTGTCGATATGCATGATCAGATCGTGCTCGGGGCGGGATTCGTAACCTTTGCCGGGGAGTACGTCGCTGTAGAAGTGGTCGGACACGAAGGCGCCGAGATCGAACCCTGGCTGATCTCGCTGTTGCTCATAGGCTTCCATGATCTGCGCGGGAGGTTGCCGGGGTATGGAGTCGGCGAAGGTCTTGGAGTCCCGGAAAATATGCGCAAGCGCGACAGCTTCGAACAACTCGCCGTAACGGTCGTGAGGCGTGGTTGCTGCTTCTGCTATGGAGTCAGCGTTTTCGGACATTATCTGAGGACTATCGAGCATGCCGGTTTCCCTGCCTGGAAGAGCGGTTGTCGGTGACGAGGCCGCGCTGAAATGACGCTTCATATTGCCACAGTAGGTCGCCGTCTATCGGTGAAAAGGCACCGATTATATGGGTCGTATCGTCGGATGCCAGCAATTAAGTTTCATCGCTTGAAACGCCATCTGCGATGATGACGCTCTGTTGAAACGCGCTTGCTGAAGATAGAGCAGCCGCGACTTCAGGACCAAGGGCACCTTGACGTTGTCGGGAGCCCCCTTGAATAGCATGATGGCCGCGACAAGCTATCGAAGGCTCGATAGAGGCGCAGACAGGAGTCAATGTGAGCGGATTGAGACAGTTGGGATGGCTGTGGGTGCTGATGTTGACGTTGATCTTGACCTTGATGATCAGTCTTCCCGCCTCGGCGCAGTCTTTGACATCGCTGATGGGCAACAGTCAGAGCAGTGAATCGAATTCGTCGACACCTACCCCGCAGGAGCTGCGTGCTTCGCTGGATCAGGTCATTGCGACACTCGAAAATAGCGATCAGCGTCAGGCTCTGCTTGATCACCTCAAGCAGCTGCGTGACGTCACGGCGGCCGATGCCAAGCAGGAGGCCGGCACCAAGGGGTTGTTGGGAGCGCTGGCGCAATCGTTTTCGTCGTTTGAGACGGATGGATTCGACAACCCGATTCGTTACTGGTCAGTGCGGACCGATCAGGCAGGCAAAGACATTTCGGGGTTGGTGAATAATTACCGAGAGTTGCCGGCCATCGCGTTGGATCTGTTGTGGGTGACGGCGCTTTGGGTCGGTGTCACTTTGATTCTGGCGATGCTCTGGCGCTGGGCGGTCCGTCAATTGGGTTTGCCCTGGTATCTGCCGGCGGAACCGACGACCTTGATGCTGATCCGCCATATCGTTCGGCGCGTGGTGCCCTTGGCTATCGGCTTTGCCGTTGCACTAATGACGGTTCATCAGGTGGCGGCCGGGACGATCGGTATCGCATTGGCGATGGTGGCGGCCTACGCTACGCTCTGCGGCGCGGTCTTCTCGGCGATCTGTGAAATCGTCTTCTCGTTGTTCGGCAGCGGTCATCGTCATACCGCACTGCGGATCCTGCGTCAGCGTGGCACTCACTGGCTATTCGTGCTCGGCGCACTGGTTGCATTGGGAGACGCAGCCAATGCCGAGGCACTGGTAGAGCCGCTGGGTGAGGGGCTGACGACCTTCATATCGCTACTCGCCAACGTCTGTGCCGCATCGCTGTTGGGCGTCTTCGTCATGGTGTTTCGGCGTCCGATCCGTCATCTGATCCGCAACCGCCCCTATTCGCAGCGCCAGGAGCATCGTGCGACGACGGAGTTGGTTCGTGTGTTCAGTCGAATCTGGCATATCCCGATTCTGATCATGATCGCGGTTTCGCTGATCGCCATGATCATGTCCGCCGAGGATTCGCGTAGCGCCTTTTTCCGGGCGGTGATCACCGCGGGGGCCATGGTCGCCACTCTGGTGGTTACCGGGCTGATTCATCGGCGTAGCGGGAGTGCTCGAGAAAAGTCTTCATCGGAGTACGCGTCGCGACTGGTGCGCTTCGGTTTCACGCTGGCGCATCTGGTGAGCTGGCTGATCTTCGCCGAGCTGGCGATGCGAGTCTGGGGCTCGTCGCTATGGGCGGTGGGCAACTCGGCAGGCATCAGTCAGCAGATCGCCAAGGGGGTGCTGGGGTTGGGGCTGACCTTCCTGCTCGCCTGGCTGATCTGGATTCTGGCCGATACCGCGATCAAGCACGCCTTGCTGCGAAGCAGCCGCCGCCATGGCCGTCGGGTCAACGCCAGTGCTCGCGCCCAGACTATCACGCCGCTGTTGCGTAATACCGTGTTCGTGACCATCGCCGTGATCGCGTTGATCGTCGCGTTGGCCAACCTGGGCGTTAACGTGACGCCATTGCTGGCGGGCGCCGGTGTCATCGGCCTGGCGGTCGGTTTCGGTGCCCAGACCCTGGTGCAGGATCTCATCACCGGCCTGTTCATCCTGATCGAGGATTCGCTGGCGATCGATGACTTCGTCAATTTGGGAACGCACATGGGCACGGTCGAGACGTTGAGTATTCGCACCGTCAAGTTGCGCGATCTGGACGGCATCGTGCATATCATTCCCTTCAGCCAGATCCAGGGCATTCAGAACTACTCTCGCGAGTTCGGTATTGCCTTGATACGGATTCGTATCGCTCATCACATGAAGATCGACGAGGCGATCGAGATCGTGCGCGGGATTGCCGATGATCTGCGTAACGATCCGATGATGCGTCACCACATCTGGTCCGCGCTGGAGGTCCAGGGTATCGAGAATTTCGATGCTGGCGCTGCCATTCTTCGGGTACGAATGCGCACCGCGCCGATCATGCAGTGGGACGTGGCCCGCGCATTCAATCTGCGCTTGAAGCAGCGTTTCGACGAGCAGGGGATCGATCTTGCCGTGCCACGAATGAGCGTGGTGATGGAGCAGACGCCGATGACGACCGGCGGGACAGGACCGAGGGAGCCGGTGACGGCGCCGGGCACGCCGGATCCCATGTAGTCAGGGTGCAAGCGTCAGGTAGGCAGTGGTCTTGAGGCTTCTGAGCACGAAGCCGCGCAGCGAGACGCATTGTAGAATGGGCCGCCGATTTCATGCCAAGTTCATGCCGAGGAGGCCCGATGGAACCCGAAGACCTCAAAAAGCTGGTCAGTCGCAAGATGCCATTCGGTAAATATGAAGGGTGGTTAATCGCTGATCTGCCCGGCCCCTATCTCAACTGGTTCGCTCGCAAAGGCTTTCCCAATGGCGAGATCGGGAAGCTGCTCGCGCTGATGCAGGAGATCGACCACAACGGACTTTCGCCATTGCTGGAGCCGTTGCGGTCGTAGAGTCGGGGGGATGAGGTGATGTCGTTTCACTAACGCTATCGGTTGGAATCCGGTTGGAATCCGGTTGGAATCGCCGTCTAGCCCATTCCCGAGGTCTTGTTCAGGTTCTCCGGGCCGAAGGAGTCTGGCAACAGTTCGTCCATGCTGTAGTGCTTGAGCGGAGCGCCGTCGCCGTCGAGGACGATGATTTCGGTCTGCGGCGTGGCGAATTCACGGATGCGCTGGCGGCAGTCACCGCAAGGCGTACAGAGATGCTCGCCGGGGCCGATGACGTAGATCGTGCGAATTTGCCGCTCGCCGCTGGAGACCAGCCCGGCGATAGCGCTGGCCTCGGCGCACAATCCCTTGTAGTTGGCGCTTTCGACGTTGCAACCCGCGTAGGCTTTGCCGCTTTCACTGATCAGCACGGCCCCGACCGGATGATCGGAGTAGGGCACGTAGGCGTTGCTACGTACGGCTAGCGCCGCCTGGCGGATCTCGTCGGGAACCTGGATGTTGCCCATGGTTTGGTTCGCGGTTCTGCTCATCGATTCGTCTCCTGGTCGTCTCGCAACAGCCCTTCCAGCGTGATTGCCATCATTTCGGAAAAACCGGTCTGACGGGTCTGCGAGTCGAGCGCCTCGCCGTTGAGAATATGATCGGAAACCGTACAGACCGTCAGCGCGCGAGCGCCGAATTCGGCGGCAACGCCGTAAAGCCCGGCGGCTTCCATCTCGATGCCGAGAATGCCGTGGCGTTTCATCGTCTGGAAAAAGTCGCTATCCGGGGTATAGAACAGATCCGCTGAAAACAGGTTGCCGACTCTCACTGCCGTGCCGCGCTCACGGGCGGCGTCGGCGGCATGGCGGATGAGATCGAAATCGGCAATGGCGGCAAAGTCGTGACCGCCGAATCGGGTGCGATTGACGCCGGAATCCGTGCAGGCGCCCATGCCGATGACGATATCGTTGACCGCGACGTCGTCACGTACCGCGCCGCAGGAGCCGACGCGCACCAGCCGCTTGACCCCATATTCGGTGATCAGCTCCTTGGCGTAGATCGAGATCGAGGGGATGCCCATGCCGCTGCCCATCACCGAGATGCGTCGACCTCGATAGGTGCCGGTGAAGCTGAGCATGTTGCGCACGCGATTGACGCATTCGACGTCTTCCAGAAAGGTCTCAGCGATGAACTGGGCGCGCAGCGGGTCGCCGGGCATCAACACGGTGTCGGCGAAGTCGCCTGACTGGGCTTCGATATGTGGGGTGGGCATTACTTCTCTCCCTTGGGGGATTCGTTGAGCGGCGGGTCGAAGAACGAGCGGCCGTATTCCATCGCGCTCAGGCCAAAGTGCTCGGCGAGGGTCTGGCCGATATCAGCGTAGGTTCCTCGCTGGCCGTAATTGCCGGGCGCGATCGCGTCACCGGCGATCAGAACCGGCACCTGTTCGCGGGTGTGGTCGGTGCCGCGCCAGGTCGGATCGTTGCCGTGATCGGCGGTGAGGATCAGCAGATCACCTGGCTCGAGCTTGGCGAGCACTTCCGGCAGCCGGCGGTCAAACGCTTCCAGCGCGCTGGCGTAGCCTTCCGGATCGCGGCGATGGCCGTAGAGCGTGTCGAAGTCGACGAAGTTGGTCATGACCAGTGTTTGATCGCCTGCGTCATCGATGGCTTTGAGCGTGGCCTCGAACAGATCGTCGTGACCGTGCGCCTTGATCACTTTAGTGACGCCGCAGTGGGCGTAGATGTCGCCGATCTTGCCCACGCCGAGAACGCTGCCGCCGCTATCATGCAGCTTCTGCAGCACGGTCGGGGCAGGCGGTTCGATGGCGTAGTCGCGGCGATTGCCGGTGCGTTCGAAAGTTTGCGGCGTCTCGCCGATGAAAGGGCGGGCGATGACGCGGCCGATGTTGTAGGGCATCAACAGCTCGCGGGCGATCTCGCAGAGCGCATAAAGTCGCTCGAGACCGAAATGCGTCTCGTGAGCGGCGATCTGGAAGACCGAGTCCGCCGAGGTGTAGACGATCGGCTTGCCGCTTTCGATATGGTCCTCGCCGAGCGCTTCGAGGACCGGCATCCCCGATGCCTGGCAGTTGCCGAGCACGCCAGGCAGTTCGGCGCGCTCGACCAGCGCTTGCAGTAGATCGGGTGGAAAGCTGTTCTCGCGTTCGGTGAAATAGCCCCACTCGAACAGCGCCGGGACGCCCGCGATTTCCCAGTGCCCGGAGGGCGTGTCCTTGCCCGAGGAAATTTCCCGGGCGCTGGCGTAAGCGCCATCGACGGTATTGGGGGGCGAGATTCCCGCTGCCCATTCGCCGGTGCTTAGATGATGCGCTTGGTAGAGACCCAGTCGCGCCAGATTGGGCAGCTCGAGCGGCCGGCCGGCGTCGGCTCGATAACGGGCGATATGGCCGAGCGTGTCCGAACCGGCATCGCTCGAGCTGGAATCACCCGAGCTGAAATCACCCGAGCTAAAATCACCATAGTCGGCGGCATCCGGTGCGTTGCCGATGCCGAAGGAGTCGAGGACCAGCAGGATGGCGCGGTTCATGTCTGTTCCTCGGTCATGTCTTTTTCCTGCTCATATCTCGTCCCTGTCATGGCAACTCCTCCTGACGCACGGTGGCGTGGACCAACGGCGGGATGGCGACGTCGTTCATCTCGCTCAAGCTGAAAGCGTGACGTAGCCGCTGGGTCACGGCCTCGGCCTCGGCTTGATCGGCAGCGTGGATGCGCAGCAGCGGCTGACCGGGTTCGACGTGCTGCCCGAGGGCGGCGATGTGCGAAAGACCGACACGATGGTCGATGGTGTCGCCAGCATTGCGTCGGCCGCCGCCCAGCTCGACCACGCCGAGGCCGAGCGCTCGGGTGTCGATGGCGCTGATGAACCCCGCCCGATCGGCGTCGAGATCGATCGTGACCGGTGCGACGGCGAGATGGTGTTCGGCGCGCTCGACGAGATCAACCGGGCCGCCGAGGCTGTGCACCATGCGCGAGAAGCGTTCCAATGCCTCGCCGGAATCGAGGGCGCGAGTCAGCCGAGTTTCGGCGTCATCCGCGTCGCTTGCCAATCCCGATTGGAGCAGCATTTCCCCCGCCAGAGCACGAGTGACCCGGTAGAGACGACTCTCCTTGCCCTCACCACGCAAGAGCCGCAGCGCCTCGAAGACTTCCAGTGAATTGCCGGCGCAGTCGGCCAGCGGCTGATTCATGTCGGTCAGCAGCACGCTGGTTCGGGTGCCCGCACCGCAGCCGATGGCGACGATCGCCTCGGCCAGTTCGCGGGAAGCCTCAGGCGTAGGCATGAAGGCGCCGCTGCCGACCTTGACGTCCATCACCAGCGTCTCGAGACCGCAGGCGAGCTTCTTGCCCAGGATCGAGGCGACGATCAGCGGAATCGATTCCACCGTGGCGGTGACGTCGCGCACGCCGTAGAGGCGCTTGTCTGCCGGTGCCAGCGACCCGGTCTGGCCGATGATCGCCACACCGACTTCCTTCACCAGCTTGCGGAAGGTGGCGTCGGATGGAGTGACGTCATAGCCGGGGATCGACTCGAGCTTGTCCAGCGTGCCGCCGGTGTGGCCCAGGCCGCGCCCGGAGACCATCGGGACGTGACCGCCACAGGCGGCGATCCATGGCCCCAGCACCAGCGAGACCAGATCGCCGACGCCGCCGGTGGAGTGCTTGTCGAGTACCGGGCCATCGAGATCAAGATCGGCCCAGCTCATAACCTGGCCGGAATCCCGGATCGATTCGGTCAACGCCACGGCCTCGTCCCGGTTCATGCCGTTGAGATAGACGGCCATGGCGAAAGCGCCGATCTGCGCGTCGCCGATGCTGCCATCGGCGATGCCCCTCATGACCAGATCGAGCATCCTGCGATCAAGCGTCTGGCCATCGCGTTTACGACGAATGATTTCCTGCGTCAGCATGGCGTTCTCCGCCCGTGATCGATCGAGTCTGTCAGTAACCGCTGGTGGTCGGCCTGGGGTCGTCACCGGAGAGGGTGGCGAGCAGCGCGTCTAGCAGACCGGAGGCGCCAAAGCGGAAGTGCGCGGGCGTCAGCCAGGCCTCGCCCATGATGCCGGCGGCCAGATCCAGATAGGCCTTGGCGTCCTCGGCGGAGCGGATACCGCCGGCCGCCTTGAAGCCGACGTCGCGACCGCTGTCGCGAATCGCGGTGAGCAGTATCTCGGCGGCTTCCAGCGTCGCATTGACCGGCACCTTGCCGGTAGAGGTCTTTAGGAAATCAGCGCCGCACTCGAGGGCAATCTCCGCAGCCTGGCGGATCAGCGCGGGATCCTTGAGTTCGCCGGTTTCCAGAATCACCTTGAGCAGGCGATCACCACAGGCCTCACGGCAGGCGGTGACCAGCGCGCGGCCCGACTCGGCATCGCCACCGATCAGCGCCTTGTAGGGAAATACGACGTCGACTTCATCGGCGCCGGCGGCCACTGCCGCGCGGGTCTCGCGGGTGGCGCGTTCGACATTGACGCAGCCGTGGGGAAAATTGGTGACGGTAGCGATCCTGACGCGCTCGCGAATGCCTGTATTTCGCAACCCCATGTCGGTCAATTCGCGAGCTGCCGTTGCGATGAAGGCAGGGTAGATGCACACCGCGGCGGGGGAGCCATGCGGGGTATCGGTGCGTCGACACAGCGCCTGGATGCTGGCGTCGTTATCGTCATCGTTGAGTGAGGTGAGGTCCATCATCGCCAGCGCCTGGCTGGCGGCATGCTTGAGTGTCGTCATTATCTCGTCTCTCTGAAACGAAGAGGAAGGCAAAGTCCCTGCCTCCCGAAGTCGAAGGTAAACCCGGTTGGCCAAGCTGGGTCAGGCGGTGCCGGCCAGCGACAGAAAGATCCCGGCCAGAGTCGCCGACATCAGGTTGGATAGCGTGCCAGCGAGCACTGCCTTGAGTCCGTAGCGCGCGATCTCGGGGCGTCGGCTGGGCGCCAGCGTGCCGAGGCCGCCCAGCAGGATCGCGATTGAAGAGAGGTTGGCGAAACCGCACAGCGCGAACGACAGGATCGCGGCGGTATGAGCGGACATCGCCTGGCCGGTCGACTCCACGATCGTATCGCCGCTGATGTACGGGGCCAGATTGATATAGGCCACGAATTCGTTGACCACCAGCTTCTGGCCAATGAACGAACCGGCCAAGGTCGCTTCGTGCCAGGGAATGCCGAGCACGAACGCCAACGGCGAGAACAGCCAGCCGAGGATCATCGACAGGCTCAGCGAGTCCATGCCAAACCAGCCGCCGACGCCGCCCAGAATGCCGTCGATCATCGCGATCAGACCGATGAAGGCCAGCAGCATGGCGCCCACGTTGGCGGCCAGCATCAGGCCCGACGAGGCGCCGGACGCAGCGGCGTCGAGCACGTTGGCCGGCTTGTCCTCGGCTTCCAGTACTTCCTTGGCCCGACGCGTATCGTCATCGGGATTTTCCGTCTCCGGCATCAGGATCTTGGCGAACAGCAGGCCACCGGGGGCCGCCATGAACGAAGCGGCGATCAGATATTCCATCGGAATGCCGAGTTCGGCGTAACCGGCGAGAACGGAACCGGCGACGGACGCAAGCCCACCACACATGACCGCGAACAGCTCGGATCGCGTCATGCTGGACAGGAACGGGCGCACTACCAACGGTGCCTCGGTCTGACCGACGAAGATATTGGCGGTGGCGGAGAGCGACTCGGTGCGCGAGGTGCCCAGCACTTTCTGCAACGCCCCACCCAGAATTCGCACGACCCACTGCATGATGCCCAGGTAGTAGAGCACCGCCGTCAGCGACGAGAAGAAGATGATGATCGGCAGCACCTTGATCGCGAAGACGAAACCGACATTGGTCGGATCGGCCAGGTTGCCGAACAGGAAGCCGATACCGTCGTTGGCATAGCTGATGACCTGGCTGACAGCGTTGGAAACGGATCCGAGTACGGTCTGACCGAAAGGCACGTAGAGCACGAAAGCCCCGATGCCGGCCTGAATGGCAAAGGCGCCGATGACGGTGCGCAGGCTGATCGCTCTGCGGTTACTCGAAAAGATCAGCGCGATCAAAAGCAGCACGATAACGCCGACCAGACCCATGAGGAGTGTCATGTTGTTGTCCTTGGTGTTGGTCCCGGTAGGTAGAAAACGCGATGAGATAGGGCGCCTTCTTGAGATGTTTTTAACATTTTTTGGTTTTGCTCGTCACTTGTTGTTTTTATCGTCACAAGCTCATAGAGTATTTTTAAAGGATGATTAGGCCCATATGTCGTGCTTCTGAGGTTTGGCAGGTCTTTACTGGGCCCATTGAAGCATTCTTGCTCTATCCGGCGTTCCCCTTGGAGTGAGCGTTGGAATAGGCATCGGAATGAGCAGGATTGAGAAAATAGTCACAAAATCAGCCTCAATACGTCATGACTGTGACGTTTCAACAATAACCTCACCACCAACACTCACAATAAACGTTAGTAGGGGAATGGCATGGTAGAACGACTCGCACGGTCGTCGACCGCGGCTGAATGGGCGACTGGCAAGCGCTCACGCCACCTGACACTGGCGGCGTCTCTAGGGTTGGGATCAATGCTGCTGGCGGCATCTCCGGCCTGGGCCGCCGATGATCAGGGCGAGGCGCCGGTGATCGAGCAGGAGACACCGGACGAAGGGCTAATGTCGGAAGGGCAGACAGCCGACAGTCCCTATCTTTCCGACTGGTACCACCAGAACGTTACCGTCATCGGCAGCAAGAACATTCGCTTCGGACCGCAGCAGGTCGACGATATCTATCTGGAGTACGAGTTTTTCGGCCGCAAGGGGCCGCTCGATCTCTACGGCTATATCGACTTCCCCAAGTTCTTCGGCACCGGTAACGCCGTGGATAGCGGGATCTTCGACAAGGGCTCGCCGGTGTTCATGGAGCTGGAGCCGCGCCTGTCGATCGACGACATGACCGGCCAGGATCTGAGTATCGGCCCCTTCAAGGAGTGGTTCGTCTCTTTCGACTACATCTTCGATTGGGGCCACACCACCGAGAGCCGCCAGAACACGCTCTATGCGGGCTTGGGAACCGATATCGAGACCGGTTCGCCGCTGGGTCTATCGTTCAACTTCTACAAACGTCGCCAGTGGGAAAACTACGGCGCCCCGAACGAAAACTCCTGGGACGGTTATCGCGCGCAGCTGAACTACTCCTACCCGCTGGGTAGCTTCGATAACGGGGCGTCGCTGGTCTACGTCGGCTTCACCAACCATGACTTCGGTTCGGATCTTGGAGACAAGCAGTCTTGGCGTACCAATGACTCGACCGTAGCGACCAACGTGCTGCTGTACCAGTTCACCCATCTACGGTTCATGGCGGTAGCGCGTTACTTCCATAACGGTGGCCAGTGGAACGATGGCGAGATGGCGCCGTTCCCCAATAGCCATGGCGATGACTTCGAATTGCGCTCGACTGGTTGGGGTTACTACTTTGGCGTAGGTTGGCAATTCTGATGTCGCAAAGAGTTCTGATACCGCATCATCTGGTGGGCGCCAGAGGGATACGTGTGACTCATGAAGCGACGATGCAACATCCTGATGTAGAAAATAATATCGGGAGACAGTCATGAACGGCCGCAGTGCGGTACGGCTGGAAAGACTTCGCGAAGCGATCAAGCGGCACGGCACCCTGCCGTTGGCCGAGGCGGCGATACTGTGCGACGTTTCCGAGATGACGGTGAGGCGGGATATCGCCGCCAGCAATGGCGCGATCGTCTCCTTCGGTGGCCACCTGGTCATGGCCGACAACCCCCAGTTTGCCGCCGCCTACAATCTCGATGCGCAGAAGGACCGCTACGCCAAGGCCAAGCAGCGTCTCTGCGAAGCCGTGGCATCGATGATCGAAGAGGGCGATACCGTCTTCGTCGATTGCGGTACCACGTTGATGCCGTTGTGTACGCTGCTGCCGCGCGAAATGAACGTGACCATCGTCACCTACGCGCTCAACGTCGCCAACGCCTTCAGCCAGCGGGACATGCCCAATATGCGGCTCGTGTTCTTGGGTGGGCTCTATTACGCCGCTTCGGAATCCTTCGGCGGACAGGACGTCACCACGGCGATCCGCCGGCTGGGTATCAACAAGGCGCTGATTTCCGCCGCCGGCGTGCATGCCGACAAGGGGGCGAGCTGTTTTCACTTCCATGAAGTGGCACCCAAGCAGGCCGCCATCGAACATGCGCAGCGGCGCATTCTCGTCGCCGACGAGAGCAAGCTCGATGTGATGAGGGCTGCATTCTTCGCCGATCTTTCCGACTTCGACACCATCCTTACCAGCGGCGATCCGGGTCGAGCGTGGCGCGCTCGAATGATCGACAGCGACGCTGCGCGAGTCGAGGTGGTTTGACTCCTGTGCTGGATAGATATTAACGCGCCCAGAATCCTGCTTTATGCAGGAGGTATTCCTCTGTTGCTGCGGGTAGGATGATGAAACTTCCTATTTTCCGAACAGGTGACTCGATCGATGCCTTCCTCTCTTCAGAATCAACCCGCGCATTCTCTTCAGAATCAATTCGCGCCGTCTCTTCAGAGTCAGCCCGCCTTGCTCAAGGCGCCTGCTGACGCTGCTTACTATCCTGCGGCGATCGTCGGCTTCGATGCTGCCGCCGCAGGCCGTTACGCATTGCGCTCTCCTTCGACCGGAGAAGTGATCGCCGAGGTCGCCGATTGCGGTGTCGAACAAGCCAAGTTGGCTGCAGACAACGCCCAGCGCGGCTTCGATGCATGGCGCAAGACCACCGCGTTCGAGCGTGCGGCGCTGCTCAAGACGTGGCATCAGGCGATGCTGGATGCCAAGGAAGTCCTCGCCGTTACCATGGCGCGGGAGATGGGCAAGCCGATCCGCGAGGCGCGGGGCGAAGTCGATTACGCTGCCAGTTTCCTGGAGTGGTACGCCGAGCAGGCCAAGCGCATCGATGGCGATATTTTGCCCAGTCAGCACCCGGATAAGCGACTCTCGGTGCTGCGTCAGCCGGTCGGCCCGGTGCTGGCGATCACGCCGTGGAACTTCCCGGCAGCGATGATCACGCGGAAAGTGGCCCCGGGGCTGGCGGCCGGCTGTTCGGTGATCGTCAAGCCGGCGGAGCAGACGCCGATTACGGCGCTGCTGCTGGCCCAGCTCTGGCAGCAGGTCGGCGGGCCGGCCGAGGTGTTTCAGGTGATCACGGCCGAGCGCCCAGCGGCGGTCAGCGACGTGCTGATGGAGGACCGACGGATTCGCAAGGTGACCTTTACCGGCAGCACGCCGGTCGGCAAGCATTTGTATGCCAAGTCGGCCGCCACCATGAAGCGGATGTCGCTGGAACTGGGCGGACATGCGCCGTTCCTGGTCTTCGACGATGCCGATATCGAGGCTGCCGTCACCGAGGTGATGGCGAGCAAGTTCCGCAATGGCGGCCAGACCTGTGTCTGCGCCAACCGCATTTATGTTCAACGTGGCATTCTCGAGACGTTCTCCGCCCGGCTGGCCGCAGCCGTCGACGAGCTGCGTATCGGCCAGCCGGAAGACGAGTCGACCCAGATCGGGCCGCTGGTCAGCCAGGCCGGACGCGATAAGGCGCAGTCACACATCGACGATGCGCTGGCCAAGGGTGCCCGGCGCCTGACAGCCGCGCGTGATGTCGAAGGCTTCTTTGTCGCGCCGACGGTGCTGGCGGATGTGACCGACGACATGCAGATCATGCACGAAGAGACCTTCGGCCCCGTGGCACCGCTGATCGTCTTCGACAGCGAAGACGAGGCGATCACGGCCGCCAACGCCACGCCGTTCGGTCTCGCCGCGTATCTGTGGACGCGAAATCTGGGTCGGGCAGCGCGGGTCTCCGAGGCGCTGGATTACGGCATCGTCGGCGTCAACGACGGCGCACCGTCCGTGCCGCAGGCGCCGTTCGGTGGCGTCAAGGATAGCGGTCTCGGTCGCGAGGGAGGTCGCTACGGGATCGACGAATATCTCGACACCAAGTTCGTCTCGACGCGGCTGAACGGCTGATAACGACCAGAGAGACCCTCATGCACCTGACGGATTTCACCACCCTGACCTTCGATGTCTACGGCACCCTGATCGACTGGGAGAGCGGCATGGTCGCCGGGTTGCAGCCGCTACTACAACGTAGCGAGCAAAACCTGAGCCGGGATCGAATTCTCGAGGCGCACGCGCGACATGAATCGACGCAGCAGCGCTATACGCCGCATCTTCAGTATCGGCTGCTGTTGGCGGTGGTCTACAAGCGTCTGGCGGAGGAGTGGGGTGTGACGGTGAGTCACGACGAGTGCCTGGCTTACGGCGATTTCGTCAAACAGTGGCCGGCTTTCGACGATACCGCGCAGGCGCTGGCCTATCTCAAGCAGCACTACAAGCTGGTGGTGCTCTCCAACGTCGACAACGAGAGCTTTGCCTACAGCCAGCGCAAGCTCGGTGTCGAGTTCGATGCGGTCTATACCGCTGAAGACATCGGCTCCTACAAGCCGGAACAGCGCAACTTCGACTACATGCTGGAGAAACTCGGCGAGCGTGGTATCGACAAGTCGCAGATCCTGCATACCGCCGAGAGCATGTTCCACGATCACCAGCCGGCCAATCGCAACGGCCTCGCCAACTGCTGGATCTATCGCCGCTACGACAAGGAAGGCTTCGGCGCGACGATGAATCCCGGCGACATGCCGACGGTCGCCTTCCGCTTCAACAGCATGGCAGAACTGGCCGAAGCGCATCGGCAATTGGTGTGATCACGTCTGGAGAAACTGTGGACCACAGTTACATTAGGCTTGGTGGCACAAAGATTCGATCATGATCGGGTACCGGCTTTATTGTCCTCTCTTCAGCAGCGCAGGGATCGTCATGGAAATGCTACACGGCCTGATCGTCATTACCTTCGTGCATCTACTGGCGGCGGCATCGCCGGGGCCGGATTTCGTGCTGGTGACCCAGCAGACGCTCAATCATGGCAAGCGCATCGGCTTGCTGTGCAGCCTTGGCATCGCGCTGGGCCTGTCGATCCATATCGTCTATTCGGCGTTTGGGCTCGCGGCGGTGATTGCCAATTCCGCCGAGGCACTATGGGCGATCAAGCTGATCGGTGGGGCGTATCTGCTCTATCTGGGTGTCTCGGGTTTGCGCTCGCGGCCATCGAAGGTCGGTGTTTCCGCGCCGTCAGCCGATATCGCACCGCCGCGTTCGGTGCTGCGCACGATCGGCACGGGCTTTCTCTGTAACGCGCTCAATCCCAAGGCACCGATCTATTTCGTCTCGCTGTTCACCATCGTGCTGTCGCCCGATATGCCGCTGTATCAGATCGCGATCTACGGCGTGTGGATCATGCTGATTCAACTGGGCTGGTTCTCGGCGGTGGCGCTGCTGCTCTCCACACCGCCGATTCACCGCGCCTTCAAACGCTTCAGCCACTGGATCGACCGGGTGCTGGGCCTGGCGATGATTGCGCTGGGCATCAAGGTGCTGACGACGCGGTTGTAAGTGCGAGAACGCCGACGCTTTCCTACACGCGCTATTTTCGGCATCCTGAAACGCATCCATTCAACTGGCGAGGAGCGCTTGTGAAGACTTGGCTGCGTGAGTTACCCAAGGTCGAACTGCATCTACATATCGAGGGTTCGCTGGAGCCAGAGCTGATGTTCTCGCTGGCGGCGCGCAACAGCGTTTCTCTGCCCTACGCGACGGTGGACGAGGTGCGTGCGGCCTACGATTTCAGCGATCTGCAGTCGTTCCTGAATCTCTATTACCAGGGAATGCGGGTATTGCGCACCGAGCAGGATTTTTATGATCTGGCGATGGCTTATCTGGAACGAGCCCAGCAAGAGGGCGTGGTTCACGTCGAGCTGTCGTTCGATCCCCAGGCGCACTTGAGTCGCGGTGTTGAGCTGGCGGTGCCGTTCGAAGGGCTGCGTCGCGCCATGCGCGATGCAAAGCGTCGCTGGGGCATGACGACCGCACTGATCATGAGCTTTCTGCGTGATCGCGACGCAGCTGAGGCGATGGAAGTGCTGGAGAAATCGGAACCCTATTACGAGTTGATCGACGCCGTCGGCCTCGATAGCGCGGAAATGGGCAATCCGCCTGCCAAATTCGCGGCCGTGTTCGAACGCGCCAAGGCATTGGGAATCCCTCGCGTGGCACATGCTGGAGAAGAGGGCCCGGCGAGCTATATCAGCGAAGCGCTGGATGTGCTCGATATCTGCCGGGTCGATCATGGCGTCGCCTGCCTGCAGGACGCCGAGCTCGTGGAAAGGCTGCGGGAATCGCAGATTCCGTTGACGGTCTGCCCGCTTTCCAATGTGCGGCTGAAGGTCGTCGAGGCGATGACCGATCATCCGCTGCCGGCCATGCTCGAGCAAGGCGTCAAGGTGACGCTCAATTCCGACGATCCGGCCTACTTCGGGGGCGGCGTGCTGGATAACTACATCGCGTGTCTCGAGGCATTCGATTGGGATCGCGATCTGTTCAGACAGTTGGCGGGTAACGCCATCGAAGCTGCGTTCATGCCGGAAGAGCGCCGAGTGGAGTTGCTTGAACGTCTTTCGGCGTGCTGATTCCATTTCCAATGTCCTTTCAAGGCACTGATTGGGTATCGCGTAGTCAATTGACTACGCTATCGGCGCCTATGCGATGATGGAAAAAATCAAAGATTCAGAGGTGGAACTCGGTGAGTTTGAAAAGGCAAAAGCAGTCCACTCCTGCGAACGGGAAGCGCTCACAGGAACAAGCACTCAATAATGAGTGGCAACGTATCGTCAAACTTCAAGGGCGCAACCAGCGCTTGGAAGAAGATATGAAGGCTTTCGAACAGACGTGCATGGAGACGCTGCGTGCCGACGAAGAGCACTTTTCAAGGATAATAATTGGTCAGACACGACAACTGAGCAATTTTCTGACGCGCAAGTCGTTGGCCAAGTGGCAGCGCTCAGAGTTGATCGATTGGATTCAGGAAAATCTGGAATTACTCGTTTCCAGCCCGTTTACCGATCGCGAAGCATTCGAAGCGTTGCTGCAGTATATCGCCGACCTGGAAATGCATCTGCAGCCCCCGGGTCGACCTGAGTCCGATACGGCGCCAAACGGATGTGATGCGATGGATGCAGCCGGGGATGATAACGACGATCTTTTTGCCGAATCCGATGACATTGGGGAAGATGATCTCGACGACTCCGATCTGGAGGCCGACCTTCGGGAACGGCTCTTCGCGGAGTTCCAGCGCTTCGAGGAGGAATTCGAGCAGGAACAACAAGCCGAGCGGGCACGTCAGAAATCCCTGCAGGATCTATTGAAGCAATCCTCTATCAATACCCTCTTTCGCAGGCTCGCGCGTCGGTTACATCCCGACCGCGAGCAGAACCCCGAATTGAAACAACTGCGGGGTGAACAAATGGGGCGCGCGGCACATGCGCGGGATAACCGCGATCTATTCACCCTGTTTTCAATGTACGAGGAGCATGTCGGGGAGTCGCCGTTAGCCTCGCTGGGAGACAGCAAGGAAGTGCTCAAACTCCTGAAAGCGCATGCCCAGGAGTTGCGCGTGCAACGGGAGGAAATCATTCATGACAGCCCGCTGCGAAGCCACTTCTACGAGCGTTTCTACGATAGCAAAACGACGACGCGGCAACATAAGCTGCGTCAACATTGTGACATGATACGTCGTCAGGCCGAGCATGAGCGATCGGTCACTGTCTCGATCCGTAGTATCGCGACTCTCAAACCTTATCTCGAGGCGCGTTATGACGCTGCGCTAATACCGCTGCCCGGCGATATTTACCCTAGCCACAGGGGTGGCCTGTGAGCGGTTGTCGAGGCGCGGCCAATGATTCGATAAACGGGACGAGCCGGGCCAGCGCTTCCCTGGCGAGTTCGGGATCGATGGCGAAACAGATTCGGAGATAGTCTTCCCCCTCCGGGCCGAAGGCGCTGCCCGGCGCCACGCCGACCTTGGCCTCGCGCAGAATGCGCTTGGCCGTGTCGAGGCTCGATCCGCTAAGTCCGTGAACCTTGAAGAAGAGGTAGAAGGTGCCCTGCGGAGAGAACACGGTCACGTTGTCCAGTGCGGACAGACCTTCGACTAGAACATCTCGCGATGCCTGGCAGCGTTCGACCTGATGGCGAATGAATTCGTCGCCATTCTCGAGTGCTGCGATACAGGCCCGCTGTATGAAGGAAGCCACGCCGGTAGTGTTGTACTGACATAGTCGGGCGAACAGCTGATCCATGCCTTGCGGGAAGGTGATCCAACCGGCGCGCCAGCCGGTCATGCACCAGTTCTTGGAAAACGTGTTGGTGACCAGCAGCTTTTCGTCCGGCTCGCAGATCTGCAGGAAAGAGGCCGCCGGCCCTTCACTGTCATATACATCATCTTGATAGACGAAGTGGTTGTAGACCTCGTCGGCCACGATCCAGAGCCCTTTCTCCCGGCAGAAGTCTCTCAAGCGCCGCATGTCTTCGAGTGGCATGCGCCAGCCCGTGGGATTGGACGGCGAGTTGATGAAAACGGCGCGAGTGCGGTCTGTCACTTTTGCGAACAGTTTGTCCAGGTCGAGCTCGATATTGCCATCCGGGTGAAAATCGAAGGCAACCGGGACATTGACCCCGCCGACGATCTCGATTATCTGGCGAGCGTTGGGCCAGGCCGGCGTCGGCATGATGACTTCGCTGCCCTCTTCGAGAATCGCCTGCATCGCCATGGTGACCGCGTTCATGCCGCCGATGGTGAGACAGAATCGGTCAGCAGAGACGTCGACCTGCCAATGGCGGCGGTGGTAGTCGGAGAGCGCCTGACGCAGTTCGGGCAAGCCCTGAGAATAGCTGTAGCGTGTGTCGTCCCGCCCCAGAGCATCCACTGCCGCCTGCTTGATGTAGTCAGGTGTCGGGAGATCGCCTTCACCAATCCAGAGCCGTACGACCGAGGCGTCATGGCGGGCAAGATCCGCGACCGCGACGATCTGGTTATCGGGCATATCCTGAACCCGGGAGGAGCATGACTGGCGCAGGCTGGAAGGGATGACGTCGGACATGGAAGGGCTCGCTGGTTGGCGTCGAAAGGGGGCATCTGACCTTGATCGATCATATAACGCCCACCGTTGGCATGCGAATCGTTCCTCTGAGACACTGGACGCCTCCCGATCCCGATCGTTTCAGGGACTGGCCAGCTCGACTGCATCAGGAGCGAGTGCGGATTGAACAAGATGATACGGAGATTCAAAGACATGTTTTCATC
>Ga0207878_100205_pt1 | contig 40849 bp, 42 predicted proteins | sample LinPmetageLP41_FD_184053 | JGI IMG/M metagenome (GOLD analysis project Ga0207878, IMG submission 184053) | Marine viral communities from the Pacific Ocean - LP-41 (SPAdes) | ecosystem: Environmental > Aquatic > Marine > Oceanic | place: Pacific Ocean | collected 2010-08-27 | reverse complement strand
CCTTCATCACGGGCGGCGGGATCGTGGCGGCAAGATTCGGGTTCAGATTGGGCATATGCGCCCTCCGGTGCAGACGTTCGGTCAGGCAACAGGCGTAGCGGGGCAGACGGGGATCGGCAATGCGGGGAACGGCAATGTGGGGGGACAAGTGCAATGCGACAACAGGAGAGATTTTACAGGCTGGCCCCATGCTTCTGGTGTGACTGTGGCACAGGGCCGGGCGGTCGGTATGGGGTCCCGTTGTAACGATGGCGACTGCCGCTCCTCTCAGATGCACCGACAGGATGGCGTCTGTTCGAGTGGAGATGATTCTCGCCTTGTCCGAAGTCTGAGCCGCGTTTTCGACCTGAAACCCGTCGCATCCGATCGTTTCGGTTGGCGGCAACGCCGGTTTCGCCAGTTATCTCTCGGCGATTGACCGCCTGACGCGGGCCGTGTCAGACCCTCGGCACGACATCGGCCTGAGGAAACCGCAGCCCATGATGGAAGATACCCTGGAGGCCGAGGAATCCGGCCCGTTCGGCGCGCCCCTGTTCGATGGACCCCAGGCGCGTGCGCTGCGCCGGGTCGGGGTGATCGACGTAGGCTCGAATTCGGTCCGGCTGGTGGTGTTCGACGGGGCGGCCCGCTCGCCCGCGTATTTTTATAACGAGAAGATCCTCTGCGGTCTGGGCGCGGGCCTGTCGGAGAGCGGTCGTCTGAATCCCGAAGGCCGGGTGCGTGCGCTGGCCGCGCTGAAACGCTTCGCAATCCTTGCACGCGGCATGGAGGTCAATTCGTTGACCGCCGTGGCCACCGCCGCCGTCCGCGAAGCCGAGGATGGCCAGGCATTCGAGTCGGAGGTCAAGTCCGAGACCGGCCTGAAGCTCTGGGTGATTGATGGCAAGGAGGAGGCGCGCTTGTCGGGGCAGGGGGTCCTGCTGGGCTGGCCCGAAGCCGAAGGCCTGATGTGCGACATAGGCGGCAGCAGCATGGAATTGGCCGAACTCAAAGGCGGCAGCGTGGGCGCGACGGTGTCGGGCAAACTGGGGCCGCTCAAGTTGCAGGGCATCAAGGGCAAGGGCGCGCGCCGCAGCGAGATCGACGCGGGTATCGCCGCCATGGCCAAAGAGTTGGGGCAGGAGAGATACGACAAGATATATCTCGTCGGCGGCAGTTGGCGCGCCATCGCGCGGGTCGATATGGAACGGCGGAATTATCCGCTGCACGTCCTGCATGAATACAAGATGACCCCCAAGGATCTGCGCGCGACGCTGGATTTCATCGCGTCCGAGGACATATCCGACCTGGGCAAACGCACCGGCACCAGTTCCGCCCGGATGTCGCTGGTTCCGATTGCCGGCGAGGTGCTGGACCGCGTGGTCAAGACGTTCCGGCCCAAGGAGATCGCGATCTCCAGCTATGGCATCCGCGAGGGGCTTCTCTACGAACAGATGCCCGATGTGCTGCGCGCCCGCGATCCGCTGATCGAATCCTGTCGTGCGTCCGAGGCTGCCTATGCCCGCCTGCCGGGGTTCGGTCGCATCCTCTATCGGTTCCTGCATCCGCTGTTCGCGCGGGTACCGGACCGCCGCCGCCGCCTGATCCGGGCCTGTTGCCTGCTGCACGACGTCAGTTGGCGGGCGCATCCCGATTACCGCGCCGAAATCTGCTTCGACAACGCCACCCGCGCCAACCTCGGCGGGCTGACCCATTCCGAGCGGGTCTACATGGGTCTGGCCCTGCTGCATCGTTACCGCAACAAACGCGAGGGCACCCCGTTCGAGGCGCTGGCCCCGCTTTTGGGCGAGGCGGACACCAATCAGGCGGAAGTCGTCGGCAAGGCGATGCGCTTCGGGGCGATGTTCTCGGCCCAGGACCCGGCTCTGATGGGGGAGCTGAAGCTGTATCCCAAGAAGGGCATTCTGCAACTGTCGCTGCCCAAGGGCGATGGCGAGGCCCTGTTCGGCGAAGTGGCCGAGGCGCGGTTCAGGTCGCTGGCCTCAAGTCTTGGGGTTGAAGGACGGGTGCGGGTTATCAAACGCTGACAGGCAAGGCGCGTCTTGCCCCCATGCGCAGGCGTTGGTAGCGCAGGTCAAACTTTTGCCGCGCCGTCCCGGAGCCCTGTCATGCGTCTCAGCCGCTATTTCCTGCCCGTCCTGAAAGAGACGCCCTCCGAGGCGCAGATCGTCAGTCATCGCCTGATGTTGCGCGCGGGCATGATCAAGCAGTCCGCTGCGGGCATCTATTCGTGGCTTCCGCTGGGCTATCGCGTTCTGAAACGCATCGAACAGATCGTCCATGAGGAGCAGCAGCGCGCGGGCCACATCCCGATGCTGATGCCGACGCTGCAATCCGCCGACCTCTGGCGCGAATCCGGGCGTTACGACGCCTATGGCCCGGAAATGCTGCGTTTCACCGACCGGCAGGACCGCGAGATGCTCTACGGTCCCACCAACGAGGAATTGATTACCGATATCGTCCGCTCGAACGTCGCCAGCTACAAGGATTTGCCGCTGACGCTCTACCATATCCAGTGGAAGTTCCGCGACGAGATGCGCCCGCGCTTCGGCGTCATGCGCGGTCGCGAATTCCTGATGAAGGACGGCTATAACTTCGATCTGACCCGTGCCGACGCGATGCATGCCTACAACCGCCATCTGGTCAGCTATCTGCGCACCTACGAGCGGATGGGCCTGCAGGCGATCCCGATGCGCGCCGATTCCGGACCGATCGGCGGCGATGACACCCATGAATTCCTGGTATTGGCCGACACGGGCGAATCCGAGGTGTTCTACGACAGCAATGTCACCGAGATTTCGCTGGGCCAGCGCGACATCGACTACGACGACGTGGGTCAATGCGCCAAGGTGATGGAAGAATTCACCACGCTGTACGCCCGCACTGACGAAACCCACGACGAGGCTGAATTCACCAAGGTCCCCGAAGATCGCCGCCGGTCCGCGCGCGGCATCGAAGTCGGGCAGATCTTCTATTTCGGCACCAAGTATTCCGATGCCCTGGGCGCCAGAGTCCAGGGCCACGACGGCAAGCCCACGGCTTTGCACATGGGATCACACGGCATCGGCGTCAGTCGGCTTGTCGGCGCGATCATCGAAGCCAGTCACGACGACAAGGGCATCATCTGGCCGGAAGGCGTCACACCGTTCCACGTCGGGATCGTCAACCTGAAACAGGATGACCCGGCCACCGATTCCGCCTGCGAAGGCATCTACAAGGAGTTGGAGTCGCAGGGCCTGACCGCGCTCTACGACGACCGCAAGGATCGGGCGGGCGCAAAGTTCGCGACCATGGACCTGATCGGCCTGCCGTGGCGGATCACCGTTGGCCCCCGCGGGCTGGCGAACGGTCTGGTGGAGCTGACGTCGCGCCGCACAGGCGAGACCGAGGAAGTGACGCCGCAGACCGCCATCACGCGTCTGAAAGACATCTACGCGCCGCATTTTTGATCCGCCCTTAACCCAACCCAGCCGGAGCAATCCCCATGTTCAGCCGTTTCGAATGGATGATCGCCTGGCGCTATCTGCGCGCGCGCCGGTCCGAGGGCGGCATCTCGGTGATGACGTGGATCAGCCTTGTCGGCATCGCGCTGGCGGTCTTCGCCCTGATCGCGACGCTGGCCGTGCGGTCCGGCTTTCGCTACGAATTCGTCGACACGATTGTTGGTGCCAACCCCCATGCCACGATCCGTCCCTATGGCGAGGCGCAGCCCAACGGCATGCTCACCGGGACCACGCCCGACTATGATGCGCTGGCCGACAGTCTGGCCCAGGTGCCGGGCGTGACCCACGCCGTGCCGGTGGTGACGGGGCAGGTCATGGCCTCGGCCAACGGCGCGAACACCGGCGCACAGGTCATCGGCATCCGGCCCGGCGATCTGGCCGACATTCCGCGCGTCCAGGCTCCCGAACAATCGCAGGGCGACATCGCGGCTTTCGGTGTGGACGAAGGACAGGGCATCGCCATCGGCTGGTATCTGGCCGACACGCTGGGCGTGCGCGCGGGCGACCGCATTCGCCTGATTTCGCCGGACGGCCAGAAGACGCCTTTCGGGACCAGCCCGCGGGTGAAATCCTATCTCGTGTCCTATGTCTTTCAGGTCGGGCGCTACGACATCGACCTGACCCGTATCTACATGCCGTTCTCCGAGGCGCAGACCTATTTCAACCGCGAGGGCGTCGCGGATGAAATCCAGGTCTCGATCACCGACCCCGAGGCGGTGGACGCACTCAGCCCCTCGCTTCTCGCCGCGGTCGGATCGGACGGCTGGGTCTGGACGTGGCGCGACAGTGCGGGCGGATTCCTGCGTGCGCTTCAGATGGAGGACAACATCATGTTCGTCATCCTTTCGATCCTCGTGCTGATCGCGACGCTGAACATCACCTCCGGCCTTGTGATGCTGGTCAAGAACAAGGGCCGCGACATCGGCATCCTGCGCACCATGGGCCTGACCGAAGGCACCATCCTGCGTGTGTTCTTCCTGTGCGGCGCGGGCATCGGTGTCATCGGCACCGTGATCGGGGTGATCCTCGGTTGCCTTTTCGCGCTCTATATCGATCCGATCTTCAGCTTCGTGAACTGGGTCGCGGGGGGCGGTGTCTGGGACCCCTCCGTGCGTTTCATCTCTGCCTTGCCCGCCCGTTTGGAACTGGGAGACGTGTTGTCCGCCGTAGCCCTGTCCCTTACGCTGTCGTTCATCGTGACGATCTTTCCGGCCCGTCGTGCCGCCCGCATGAACCCGGTCGAGGCGCTCCGCTATGAATGAGACGCTCAGGCTGACCGGCATACGGAAAGGCTACCATCTGGGTAAGCCCAGCGAAATCCGCGTGTTGAACGGCGTCGATCTGACCCTGAACGCGGGCGAGGTCGTGGCTCTCGTCGCACCGTCCGGCGCGGGCAAATCGACGCTTCTGCATATCGCGGGGCTTCTGGACACGCCTGATGACGGCGCTGTTACCATGGGCGGCACCGACCTCACGGGCGCATCCGACCGCTTGCGGACGCGGGCCAGACGAGACCGCATCGGTTTCATCTATCAGTTTCATCACTTGCTGCCCGAATTCACGGCTGCCGAGAATATCATCCTGCCGCAACTGGCCAACGGAGTATCGGCCCGTGCCGCCCGTTCCCGTGCCGAGGATCTGCTGGGCCGTGTCGGCCTGTTACACCGGGCGGACCATCGCCCCGCCGAAATGTCGGGCGGCGAACAGCAGCGCACCGCCTTCTGTCGCGCGCTGGCCAACGGGCCGGGCCTGCTGCTGGCGGATGAGCCGACGGGCAACCTCGATCCCGGAACGTCCGACACGGTGTTCGCAGCCTTGTTGACGCTGGTGCGGGAGACGGGGATGGCCGCGCTGATCGCGACCCACAATCTGGAGCTTGCGGGTCGCATGGATCGCGTGCTGCGGCTGGACGGCGGGCGCCTGGCCTAGGGATTATTTATTCAGGAAAGCCGCGATCTGGTCGAAGACGCGGTTCCGCGTCTCGGGCGTCTCCATCAGCACTTCGTGGCGCGCGCCCTCGATCATTTCCAACTGGCTGTTGGGCCAGGAACCCATGCGAACATGGATCGAATCGTCGGATACGATACCCTCGTCCGTGCCCAGAAACGTCAGGCAGGGCACCTTCGGCGCCGCCTCGCGCGCAGTGGTGTGCATCTCGCGGAACGCGGCCCAGATCCAGGCCAGCGACGGGCCGCCCAGGGCCAGTTCGGGATGCGCGGCAAGCTGACGTTTCATCCAGGCGAACATCTCCGGATCGGTGGTCAGCAGATTGTCATCGAAGGGTGCGTCTATCGGGTCCGCGATCTTTCCCGACCCCGGAGCCGCGCGTTGTCCCAGACCGATGAGCGACGCCATCGCCGACACCCCCCATCCGACCGCGCGGCGGTGGGGCGAAAGTTTCAGACCCCACATCGGGGCAGAGAACACGGCTTTTTCGAAAGTGTCGTTTCTCATCAGAGTGCGCAGCCCGATCAAGCCACCCATCGAATGTCCCAGAATGTGCCAGGGCCGGGGAAGGTTCAGCGCGGCACAAAGTTCAAGTAATGCATCAACGTCACGCTGAAAGTAATTGAAATTATTAACATGACCGATGTTCTTGTCGTGCTCGGGTCGCGGCGAAAGACCTTGACCGCGCCAGTCGATCGCAACGCTGGCATATCCGCGCGCCTGCATCTCGCGTGCTGCATCGGAATATTTTTCGACATATTCGGTGCGCCCTGGACACATGACCAGGGTGCCGCGCGACCCATCCTGCCAGACCGCGACCCGAAGGCGGATGCCATCCGACGTCGTGGCCCACACGGCCCGCCCCTCGACCGGGCCGCGGGCGACATCGGCGTGATAGGGGGCCGCCGGATAAGGGATCGCGCCATCGGCCATCGTATCGGCCACAGTCAGGACAGTGCCGCGCCCAGCTTCATTGCCTGCCCCATGTCGCCATCGACCGACAGCTTGCCGGTCATGAAAGCCGACGTCGGGTTCACATCGCCGTCAAGGATACCCTTGAACGTCTCGGCATCGGCGGTCATCGTGCATTCGGCGTCGCCGTCCCCGGCACGCACGCCATCGGAATCGAGCATGATTGCGCCTTCGTTTTCGATCACGAACTTGACGCTGCCGTCGAAGGTGCCAATCTTTGTGGAAAGCTGCGTGACGGCCTCGTTGATGATGTCGCTCATGGAATCCTCTTATTCTGATCGCCGATATGGCGGGATTGGGTCGTGGACAGGATGATTGACCAGCGCGTCACTCTCAAGGCCCTCGCAGTGGCGGTGCTGTGTAGTTACGCCACGTATTCCGTTGCGCAAGGGCTTGGCGACACCCCCGGACCCGAGACCCCGTCCGAGATCGCGCCGCTCGAGGCTGATCCGCAGATCCTGTTGAACCGGCTCGGAACCCTTACGGGCGAAGGCGATGCGGCCGAGGCGACCCGTCTGGCCAATGAAATTCAGGAACGCTGGACCCATACGGGCAGCGCCACGCTGGACCTGCTTCTGCAACGGGGGATCGACGCGATGCAGGACGGCGATTTCGTCCGCGCCATCGCGCATCTGACTGCTTTGACCGATCATGCGCCCGAATTCGCCGAGGGCTGGAACCAGCGGGCGACCGCGTTTTTCCTGACCGACCGATACGGCGAGGCGCTGTCGGATATCGAGCAGGTCCTGATTCTCGAACCGCGTCATTTCGGCGCTCTGGCGGGCCTGGGGATCATCCTCGAAGAGCTTGGCGATGAGCAGGGGGCACTCCGGGCCTTCCGTGCCGCGCAACAGATTTTTCCGGCCGAGGAAAGCGTCAACAGATCCATCGAGCGCCTTGAAGCCGCGACCGGAGGTCGGACCCTCTGATGGACAGCCATCTCGGGCGGGTAACGGCGGTCCTCGGACCGACGAATACCGGCAAGACTCACTATGCCATCGAGCGGATGCTGGCGCATCGCACCGGCATCATCGGCCTGCCGCTGCGCCTTCTGGCGCGCGAGGTCTATGATCGCATCGTTGCGGCACGGGGTCCTTCGGTCGTGGCGCTTGTCACCGGCGAGGAACGGATCGTGCCGCCACGTGCCGCCTACTGGGTCTGCACGGTGGAGGCGATGCCGCAGGGGATGGGCGCCGACTTCGTTGCCATCGACGAAATCCAGCTCTGCGCCGACCCGGAGCGCGGCCATGTCTTCACCGACCGTCTGCTGAACATGCGCGGCCTGCACGAGACGTTGTTCATGGGGTCTGATACGATGCGGCCCTCGATCGCGGCGCTGATCCCCAAGGTGCAGTTTGCCCGGCGCGAACGATTCAGCGATCTGACCTATACAGGTTCGAAAAAGATAAGCCGCATGCCGGGCAGAACCGCGATTGTCGGATTTAGTGTCGATAATGTGTATGCTATTGCGGAACTCCTGCGCCGTCAAAAGGGCGGTGCAGCGGTCGTCATGGGGGCGCTTTCGCCCAGAACGCGCAACGCGCAGGTCGAGATGTATCAAAATGGCGACGTCGATTACCTCGTCGCCACCGACGCCATCGGCATGGGCCTGAACCTCGACATCAGGCATGTTGCCTTCTCGGCCACGTCCAAATTCGACGGCCAGCGCATTCGACCCCTGATGCCGCATGAACTGGCGCAGATCGCCGGACGCGCCGGGCGCTATATGCAGCCCGGCACTTTTGGCGTGACCGGCGAAGCTTCGCCGCTGGAGGACGGGCTGGTCGAGGCCATTCAATCTCACACATTCAAACCCATCGACCGCCTGATGTGGCGCAATGATCGTCTGGATTTCGGCAGCTCCGAAGCGCTCATCGCCTCTCTGGAAGCGCCCAGCACCGAACTTCAGCTGACGAAGGGGCGCGAGGCGGATGACCTGTCGTCGCTTAAGACCTTGAATCAGATGGAAACTGTTGCCGTCCGCCTGCGCGATGCCCGCGATGTGAAACTGTTGTGGGAAGTCTGCCGCATCCCCGATTTCCAGGGCATCAGCCACGGCGAGCATACGACCATGCTGGCGCGCATCTTCGGATTTCTGCACGAACGGGGTCGTGTCGACGGCGATTGGTTCGCCCGACAGGTTAAACGCATCGACCGAACCGACGGCGATATCGACATGTTGTCCAAACGATTGGCGTATATCCGCACATGGACGTATGTTGCGCAGCGAAAGGGCTGGGTGGACAACGATGCGCATTGGCGCGATGCCACGCGGGCGATAGAAGACCGTCTGTCGGACGCGCTCCACCAGGCGTTGACCAATCGGTTCGTCGACCGGCGAACCTCGGTGCTGCTGCGGCGGCTGAAGATGAAGGAGGGCCTGTTGGCCGACATCAACGACAAAGGTGAAGTCACCGTCGAGGGCGAGACGCTGGGTCGTCTCGAAGGCTTTCGATTCCATCAGACCGGTACCGCGTCCCCGGACGAGGCCAGAACCGTGCGGCAGGCCGCGACCCAGGCGCTGCGGCCCGAATTCCACCTCCGCGCAGACCGTTTCTACAATGCGCCCGATACCGAGATGGATTTCACCGAGCAGGGTGGCCTGATGTGGGGCGATCAGGCCGTCGGCAAGCTGGTCAAGGGGGCCGAGCCGCTCAGGCCTGGCGTCGAAGCCTTCGTCGATGACGAGGCCGGGCCGGAGGTCATGCAAAAGGTCACGCGCCGGTTGCAGCACTTCATCGACCGCAAGGTCGCCGCCGCGATGGACCCGCTCATGGCGATGTCCCGTGACGAGACGTTGACCGGACTGGCGCGCGGGTTCGCGTTCCGGATGCTTGAATCCTTTGGTGTCCTGCCCCGTGCCGACGTCGCGCAGGAGGTGAAGGACCTGGATCAGGATGCCCGTGGGCAACTGCGCAAGCATGGCGTCCGCTTTGGCCAATTCACCATCTTCCAGCAATTGCTGCTGAAGCCCGCGCCGACGCGTTTGCGGCTTGTGCTTTGGGCGCTGGTGCAGGACCTGCAGGAATTCCCCGAAGCGCCCCCGCCCGGTCTGGTCACCGTGCCCGCCGCCGCTGGTGCGCCGCAGGGTTATTACACGATGGCCGGTTACCGGCAGGCCGGCGCGCGGGCGATCCGCATCGACATGCTGGAACGGTTGGCCGACCTGCTGCGTCCTGCCGATTCGCGCGGCGGCTTCGAGGCGACACCCGACATGCTGTCGATCACCGGCATGACGCTGGAGCAGTTTTCCGACCTGATGGGCGGTCTGGGTTATAATGCCGAAAAGGGCGAGCGACCGAAGGTAAAGCCGGTCTCCGCCAAGTCCGACACGCCGGACGAGCCGACGAAAACGCCGCAGGAAACTCCGGTGCAGGAGCCTGCGGAAACTCCGCCCGCACCGCCGACCGAGGTGCCTGGCGAGACGCCTGCCGAAACTCCGGTCATCGACCCGCCGGAAGGCCCGGCGACGCCTCCAACCGAAGTGCCGCCTGAAATGTCGGGCCAGACCGACGCCGCCGCAACCGCCGCTGACGCACCCGCCGCTGATGCACCCGAACTCGAGGTTTTCTATACCTTTACCTGGGCACCGCGCCGCCAGAACATTCGCGGTCCGCGTAAAGATCAGGGGCGCGATCAGGCCCGTGAGGGCGACCGGCCTGCCCGGAAGGGTGGAAAGCCGCAGGGCAAAGGTGGCGGGCGGCGTGAGGGCGGCAAAGGCAAACCCGCAGGTGATCGCGGGCCCAAAACTTATGAAGCCAAACCCAAACGCGACAAGCCCATCGACCCCGACAATCCCTTCGCGGCGCTTGCCGCACTTAAGGACAAATGACCGGACAGTCCGAAGACCCCGCGCCGAAGCAGCGGCTGGATAAGTGGCTGTGGCAGGCGCGGTTCTACAAGACGCGCACCCTGGCCGCTCGAACGGTGAGCGATGGGCGGGTGAAGGTAAACGGCGAAAAGGTCGGCAAGCCCGCCTTGCCGGTCGTGCCGGGCGATACGTTGACCTTCACGGCAGGCGACCGCATCCGCGTGGTCGAAATCGTGGCACTGGCCGTGCGTCGGGGCCCCGCGTCCGAAGCGCAGGCCCTTTATACCGATCACTCTCCCAAACCCGTGCCGCGTGTCGGCCCGCGTCCCACAGGGCGCGACCGGCGGCGCATGGATGCCGCGCGCGACGATGAGACGCACCGACAGTGACGCGGCGGTAATACCGACGTAATACCTTGGTTGGCCCTGTCGTAATACCGCATCTGCCACCCCATATCGCAGGTAAGTCACAGCCCCGTCAGCCCCGCTTGAACCCCCCGGATGGGGGGGCTAGACGGATTCGACCCGAATAAGGACACGTTTCATGACCTATATCGTCAATGACGCCTGCATCGAATGCAAATATACCGACTGCGTCGAGGTCTGCCCCGTGGATTGTTTCTACGAGGGTGAGAACATGCTGGTCATCCATCCTGACGAATGCATCGACTGCGGCGTCTGCGAGCCGGAATGCCCCGCCGATGCGATCCGTCCCGATACCGAGCCGGATATGGAGAAGTGGGTTGAATTCAATCGTAAATATTCCGAACTTTGGCCTGTCATCATTACCAAGAAGGACCCTCTGCCGAATGCCGAGGAGATGGATGGCAAGCCAGACAAGATAAAGTTGTTTTCGGAAGCCCCCGGCGAGGGCGGCTGAGGTTCTGATTCAAGCGCGGCCAGATGGGTCAGCGTGCATGACACTTTCGCAATGCCTGTTTTTGTGGTATGGTCGTCGTCATAGCGGGGGATTTTCCTTCGCATTTTCCACCGTGTCCGACCCCCAAAAACACGCAACTGCGTCAGGGCCGACATCAAATTGCATATGACCTGACCTACGGGCTTGCCCGTGGCCGGTATTTTTTGCCTGTAAAACCAGGCCGATGCGCGAATTGAGACATCGAAAGGATGCCCATGTCCAAGAAGCTCGACTTTAGCCCGAATGATTTCGTCGTCTATCCTGCCCACGGCGTAGGTCAGATCGTCTCCGTGGAAAAACAGGAGGTCGCTGGCCTTGAGCTGGAATTGTTCGTCATCAATTTCGTAAAGGACAAGATGACGCTGCGGGTTCCGACTCACAAGGCGACCGACGTTGGCATGCGTTCGCTGTCGTCACCCGAAGTTGTGGCGAAGGCCATGACCACGCTCAAGGGCAAGGCCCGCGTCAAGCGTGCGATGTGGTCGCGCCGGGCACAGGAATACGAAGCCAAGATCAACTCCGGTGACCTGATCGCCATCGCAGAGGTCGTCCGCGATCTGCACCGCAACGATGAACAGCGCGAACAGTCCTATTCCGAGCGTCAGCTTTACGAAGCTGCGCTGGATCGCCTGACCCGCGAACTTGCCGCCGTGAATGCCGACATGGACGAGGACGGTGCCCTCAAAGCTGTCGATGAAGTGCTTTCGGCACGCGTTGCGGCCGCATAAGATCGTTCATATACAGTATCTTGAAAGCTGAAAGGCGTCCTTCGGGGCGCCTTTCCCGCGTCAGGTCCACCATTCATCGATACGCGCGATATCACTGTCTGACCAACCGAAGTGATGCGCAAATTCGTGAACCGTGACATGCGCCACCAAAGCTTCCAGCGTGACGTCCCCGCGCGCCGCCCATTCATCAAGAATCGGGCGACGGAACAGAAAGATTGTCGAGGGCGGGTCGGGATAGTCCACCGACCGCTGGGTCAGGGCGACGCCCTCATAAAGGCCGGTCAGGTCATAGGCGTCCTCGATCTCCATCTCATCCAGCAGATCATCTGATGGCCAATCCTCCACCGACAGCCTGACATCGGCTGCCAGGCCCGCGAAGGGCGAGGGAAACGCGGCGCGCGTCGCCTCGGCGATCTTGCGCAGATCCTCGATATCGGGGGCGATCATGCGATCACGCGCATTCCGTAAGGCGTGCCGATCCGTGCCGTTATTCGCCGGGGACCGACCGTGACCGTGATTCGCGGATCGTCTGTCAGATCGGCGATACACGCCGTCAGCCCTTCGTCGGGGTGCGTCAGCGTCAGCTCCGCAAGGTGCAAACCGCTGTCCGGAAACGTCGGTGCCGGGCTGTCCCATTGGATCAAGGCAGGAAAACATCCATCAAACGGAAGTATCCCGTCATCGGGCACTGCCATGCGCCAGCGGAATGCGCCGCGCGCGAATGACAGCGGGCGTCCGGCCTGCGGCAGGCGATCGACAAGCGCATCCAGATCGTCGGTCCGCAAGATCCAGTTGCCGATCCGGGGCGTTCCGACATGATGATCCAGGTCGAACCAGCGCGGTCGATCCGGCGCAGCGGCATCAGGATCGATCGCTATGACTTCGAAATACTCACCCGCCGCCAGACCGGACAGACGATTGTGCGTCGACATGAGCGCATGTTTGCCGCCCGGACCCATATGATGCCCCAGATGGGTCAAGACATGGGCTGCGCCGTCATCCAGCGTTGCGGCGGCGATGGCGAAGTGGTCAAAGTCTGTCATGGGGGACGACGCTAGTCTGACGGCGCGGAAGGCGCAATTGCGCAAGGAATGTCTTGCCGCCCGCGATGGAGTCGGGCCGTTGCGCCGTGCCATGGCGGGCACGCGCCTGTACGCGCGGCTCATGGGTCTGCGCGGACGAACCATCGCAGGCTATCTGCCGATCGGGTCCGAGGCCAACCCGACCCATGCGATGCGCGTTCTCGCCCGGGATAATCGTATTTGCGTTCCGGTCGTGACGGCGCGCGGTGCGCCGTTGCGATTCCGGGAATGGTGGCCCGATTGTCCGCTGGAGAAGGGCTCGTTCGGTGTGCCTGTCCCAACCGAGGGTGGCTGGCGTGTCCCGGATGTGCTGATCCTGCCGATGGTCGGGTTCGATGCGGGCGGCGGGCGGCTGGGCTATGGCGGGGGGTATTATGACCGAACGCTGGCGGGCATGGGTGATGCGCTGGCCGTCGGGTTTGCCCTGGAAGCGCAGCGCGTCGAGGCCATCCCGCAGGAGCGAACCGACATCACCCTGCCATACATCATCACCGATGCAGGGGTTTTCGGCGCGGACGGCACGGTGTAATCGGACGGCATCTCAAACCCCGAGGCCCTGATGACTGATACATTTGACCGCACCGTCAAGATCGCGCCGTCGATCCTCGCCGCCGATTTCGCCAATTTCGGAGCGGAGTGCGCGGCGGTCGAGAGGCAGGGCGCGGACTGGATACACGTGGACGTCATGGACGGACATTTCGTGCCGAACATAACCTTCGGCCCGGCGATGTGCGCGGCGCTCCGGCCCTACATCAAAGGTGTAATGGACGTACATCTGATGATCGCGCCGATCGATCCCTATATCGACGCCTTTGCGCAGGCCGGTGCAGATATCATCACCGCCCATGTCGAAGCCGGACCGCACATCCATCGCACGCTTCAGGCGATCCGGGGCGCGGGCGCGAAAGCCGGATTGGCGTTGAACCCCGGCACGCCGGCATCGGCTGTTGCTTCCTTGCTGGACGATGTCGACATGATCTGCGTAATGACCGTGAACCCCGGTTTCGGGGGGCAGAAATTCATACATTCACAGGTCGAGAAGATTCGCGATTTGCGTGCGATGATCGCAGACCGGCCGGTTCATATCGAGGTGGATGGCGGCGTCGATCCGGACACTGCCCCCTTGGTCGTGGCGGCCGGGGCTGATGTTCTGGTGGCCGGATCGGCGGTGTTTCGCGATGGTTCGGTCACAGACCCTGCACCCTATGGCCGTAACATAGCGGCGATTCGGACGGCTGCGGAACGCTGATAGCGCAATTGGCGTCAGATTGGGGCGGGAGCACTGTTCAGTGCTTGAAACCGGGCCACAGTCCCGGCCCTGTAGCGAGTTGCGGCGCGAGACTATCCGGCACTTCGGCCGTTTCGATGTGCACGGCGTTCACGGGCGTCAACGCTGCGACGGCAAGGATAGCCAGCAGCAGATAGGCCAGATGCATATTGCGGCGGCCGGGTGTTGTCTGTCCGATCATGGGCTGCCCTTTCAGAGCAATGTTCCATCAGGGATGGCGGGCTGAACGTCCGCCACCGGGGGCCAGGGCTTCGCCCCGACCGACTGCATCCCCTTTCAGAGGCGCAGAAAAAAGTCGTCGTTTCTTGTCCACCAATCCCGCAGATCCCCGAGTGTCACCGGGGCGTCGGATCGAGCACGGTCTATGTCCATACTCAGCAGGATGGCCAACCGTCTGGCCGTCTGCGCCTCGTCCGTGGGAGAGCCGCCTCTGCGGATGGCGGCGTCCATTTCGCGGGCAGCGGTGAGCAACGCGGTTTCCAATGTCCGGGCGGATATTTCAGGGTAAGCCACCGCAAGATCGCGTATCAGCGAACGAAAGGCAGTCGCATCATCGTGCAGCCGTTCCAGCACAAGATCGCGGAGTTCGTCTTCGGTCATCAATCCCTCGTGTGTTGTGAGAGATATGGCCGACAATCCTTAAAGACGCGGTTAAGCGAGCTGGCGAGATGTCGAGATTGATGTCCTGATTTTAATCAAATTGACCGTTCAGGCGAAATGGACCGGCAGTCGCGTGCGCGCCTCGTGGGCGGCATAGGCCAGGTCCGACAGGCGCATGACGGTCAGGTAATCTCGGGCCGCATTCTCGAACGGATCACCTTCCGTCACTGCAGTCACGACATGAGATTGCAGGGCGTGAACGCAGTCGCCCGCGAAGTCCGGCCAGTCCTGCGTCGGCAACAGGACCTCGGATTCGCGGCTGCCGTGGGCGCGCAGGGACACGGTGCCGTTGCCGGTCAGCGTCAGCGTTCCCGCACTGCCTTCCAGAAAGGCGTCGCCGAAGGTGCGGCGGGTGTCGTCGGTGTCGAAATCCAGCAAACGGTTGCCATCGAAAACCGCGCGCGCGCCAGTGTCATAGTCCAGTATCAGATGCCCCGCATCCTCACCCCTGATCGCCGGGTTAAGGCGGCGCAGATCGGCGTAGACCCCATCGGGGTGCCCCAGGAGGTATCGAAAGGTGTCGATGTAATGCACTCCCGTCTCGTGGATCAGCAGGCGCGGCATGGTTTGGAAATACGGCTGACGCGCCAGATAGGCATCCGGCCCCTGACCATCGCCCGTGCGCAGACGGAACGTCAGGTTCAGCGGCCTGCCGATCCGGCCCGAGTCCAGCGCCGTCTTCATTGTCCGGAACCATGGCTGGAAACGGAAATTTTCGTGAATAATGAGCGGGACGTCCGCCGCTTCGGCCTGTGCCGTTACGGCCTCGGCCTCTTCCAGTGACTGGCAGAACGGCTTCTGGCAGATGATGGCGCGGGGTTTGTGGGGCAGGGCGGCGCGGATCGTGGCGGCATGCATCGGGGGCGGCCCGGCGATGTCGAGAATATCCAGCGCCTCGGCGGCCAGCATCGCGGTAGCATCGGGATAATCAGGGGACTTGGCCGGATCCCTGTCGCAGATCGCGACGAGTTCTACGCCTGTGATCCGTGTCCACGCGTTCCGGTGAAACTGCGCGAAGTATCCCGCGCCGACCATGCCGACCCTCAGCATCAGAGGCGCGCGATGACCGCTGCCGCCGCCCCCCTGGTGTCGAGCGTGCCACCCAGATCGCCGGTCGTCTCGCCCGCCGCAAGACAGGCATCGACGGCGGTCTGAACGCGGCTGGCATCCTCGATCATCTGCGGTTGGTCATGGCGACGGCCCAGCCAGTCCAGCATCATGCCCGCAGACAGGATCATCGCGAAGGGATTGGCGATGCCCTGACCGGCGATGTCGGGGGCCGATCCGTGGCACGGTTGGAACACGGCGTGATCGTCGCCGATATCTGCCGACGGGGCCATGCCGAGGCCGCCCATCAGGCCCGCGCCCAGGTCTGACAGGATGTCGCCGAACATATTCTCGGTCACCATCACGTCCCAGTCCCATGGTTTCAGCACGAACCACAGCGCCATCGCATCGACATAGGCGTGGTCGGCGGTCAGGTCCGGGTATTCATTGGCTACCTCGTCAAAGATATTGCGCCAGAACGCAAAGGCACGGAACACGTTCGCCTTGTCGACCGACGTCACGCGCCCCATGTGGCCTGCGGCCTTGCGGTCCTGCGCCAGACGGAACGTGTAATCGCAGACCTTGGTGGTGGTCCTGCGGGTCAGGCGCAGCGTCTCCTCGGCGTAGTCTTCGGTGACGGTGCCCTTGCCCTGGGTGTGGAACAGACCTTCGGTCGACTCGCGCACCAGAACGAAGTCTATGACGCGGCCCTCGGGAATGTTCAGCGGCGTTTTCATGCCGGGGACAACGCGCACCGGGCGGATTCCCGCATACAGGTCCAGCGCGATGCGGATGTCGATCTGCGGGGTCATTTCGGTCCCGTCCGGGTATCGGACCGCCGGGTCGCCCAACGCGCTGAGCAGAATGGCATCGGCGCTTCGGGCCGTGTCCAGTGACGTCCGGGGCAGGTCGCTGCCGCAATCCAGGTAACTGGTCGCACCCGCAGGGCAGTCGTGGAAGGCAAAGTCGTGGCCGAAGGCGCGCAGCAGGTCCAGGGTCGGGGCCATGATTTCCGGGCCGATGCCATCGCCGTGAAAGACGGCAATGTTGAAAGTCTTGGACATGAATGCCTCCCCGCGTCAGTCTGACAACTCGATAGAACGCCCCAAACCGGAGGGAAAGCATGTTCGCAGTCGCCGTCACCATTGAGGTTTTCCCCAACCGGATGGCCGAATTCAAACCCGCCATGATGGAAAATGCCCGCGCTTCGCTGGCAGAGCCTGCCTGCAACCGGTTCGACGTTCTGTCCGATCCGTCGCGCCCGGATGAGGTTTTTCTATATGAACTATATGACGACGAAGCCGGGTTCGAGGCACATCACCAGACTTCGCATTACAAGGCCTTTGACACGCTGGTGACGGATATGATCCGGCGGAAGTCGATCAAGACCTACGCTGTCGTCGAGGGCTGATATGTCGGAGTGGGAGGTCTTCGCGCTGCGCTATGCCGATCGTAACGCGCGGGTTCGGGCCGACAGCTTCCTGTTCGACGACGACCACTCCGCACCGCATCCGATGGACTACTTCATGTGGTTATTGCGGCAGGGGGAACGGGCGATCCTCGTCGATACCGGCTATGACGAGGTCGAGGCCACCCGCCGCGATCGTCCCATCCTGATGGACCCGCGCGCCGCACTGGAGCCGTTCGGCCTGATGCCGGATGCAATCGACACCGTGATCGTTACGCATCTGCACTATGATCACGCGGGTGGGTTGCACTTGTTTCCCAACGCCACGCTGCATATGCAAGCCGCCGAAATGGCCTATGCCACCGGTCCCTGCATGTGCCACGACACGCTGCGGATGCCGTTTACGGGCGATCATGTCTGCGAAGCGGTGAAACGTCTGTATCGGGGTCGGGTGGTCTTTGCCGATGGCGATGCGCAGATTGCCGATGGCGTGACTGTCCACCGCATCGGCGGCCATTCCAGGGGGTTACAGGCGGTGCGGGTGCGGACGCAGGCGGGATGGCTGTGCCTTGCGTCGGATGCTGCGCATTTCTACGAAAACTTCGAGGCGGGAAAGCCGTTTCCGATCGTTGCGGACGTGTCCGAAATGCTGGACGGGTTTGCCACGATCCAGCGGCTGGCGTCGTCGCCGGGGCTGGTCATACCCGGCCACGACCCGTTGGTCCGGGTGAGGTTTCCTGCCGAGGCGGGGCTGCCCGAGACGTGGCGATTATCATCGGGACCGCAGTCCTGATGCTGTTCTGTTCGGCTTGTCCCACGAAATGCCCGTGGCCGAATTCTCTGCGGGCGGCGTTTCTGCTGGATATGATTGTCGCCAATCGGTAAAGTTGCCTGTCTGGCCAATATCACGACCAACTATGCCGAAGGCGAAGCCACCAACTTCGAGGCGATGGCCGACAATGAGGCCAACAACGGCGTGACCAACATGACGTGGTCGCCCGAGATACTGGCCGCGTTCGAGGAGAACTGGAACGCCGTCGCCGCCGATCTGGCCGCCGAAGATGACTACTTCGCCGAAGTCTGGGCCGACCTTCAGGAGTTCCGGGAAGGCTACAAGGTCTGGAACGACGCAATCTATTTGCCTCGTCCGCGCGGTAACTGATCAAGGCCGACAGGCACTTCAGGGCGGGGGAACCGGGCGATAATCGTCGCCCGGTTCCTTGAATGCGATTGCTGCGCAGCCAAGCGCGCACAGGGGGTTTTTCCATGCCGCAGGACCAGGCCGACGATCCTATCGTCTCCATCTCCGATCCGGGCGAGGTCGGGCGCGCCGAGCATAATCGCGGCGATCGCTTCGTCGTGCATGTCAGCAACTTTTTCGCCTGGCTGTTCCCGATCCTGATGATCGCGATCTCGTCGCAGGTCGTGTTGCGCGGTATGGGCAACAACCAGGCGTGGCTCGACGATTTGCAGTGGTGGCTCTACGGGGCTGCCGTCCTGATCGGTATCGGCTATGCGGTGACGACCAATTCCCACGTCCGTGTCGACATTTTCTATGATGGCTATCCGGCGACCAAGCAGCGAAAGATCGACGTTTTCGCGCTGGCGTGGCTGTTCCTGCCGTTCATCATAATGTGCTGGGATGTAACGCTGGACTACGCGATTTCGTCGGTGAAAGCGAGCGAGGGCTCGGACAGCCCGAACGGGCTGCACAGGTTGTACCTGTTGAAGATGTTCATGAACCTCAGCTTCCTGTTCATTGCTGTCGCGATCTGGTCGGCCTACGTACGCAACCTGGCCCTGATCACGCGCCCGCTCTGGTGGCGCAAGCTTCTATATGCCTTTCCGGCGGTCGCCTTCGTGGTCAACCTGATCATCTATTACAGTGCACTGGGCCTCGTCCTCTATACGACCGAGGCGGAAAATGCACGGCAGGCCACCCGTCACTGGTTCTTCGATACCTTTGCCATCGGCCCGGAAGAGATGAAATACACCATCGCCTCGGCCCTGATCGTGACCATCGTAATCATCGCGGCGGCTTACGTCCTGCGGGACAAATCCGGGGACGCCGCCTGATGTTCATACTCGAAGTCATCGGGCGTCTGATGACGCTGAACGAACTTGCCGTGTTGCTGATGTTCCTGTCGTTCATCTGGATGCTGTTCCGCGGTATTCCGGTTGCCATGGCGCTGGTCGGCGTGTCGCTGATCTTTGCGCTGTTCGCCGAGATTTTCCTGGATCCGTTCCGCGGCAGCTTCCGTGACATCATCGAATTCGACCGCACCGGCATCGATTATCAGAAGCTGTCGGTCCTGTCGGGTCGCCTGTTCGGCAATATAGTCAAGAATCCTGTCCTCGTGGCGTTGCCGATGTTCATCTACATGGGCCTGATGCTGGACCAGTCCGGCGTGGCGCAACGGATGATGCACGCCATGCAGAAACTGTTCGGCGGGTTGCGTGGCGGCTTGTCTCTGACGGTATTGCTGATCGGTATCATTCTGGCGGCGTCCACAGGCGTCATCGGTGCCTCCGTCACGTTGCTGGGCGTGATGGCCCTGCCGGCGATGATGAACCAGAACTACTCCAAGGAAATCGCAACCGGAACCATCGCGTCAGCGGGCACGCTGGGCATCCTGATCCCGCCTTCGATCATGCTGGTCATCATGTCGGATCAGCTGGCGATTTCGCTGGGCGATCTGTTCATGGGTGCGCTGTTTCCGGGGCTGATCCTGGGTGGGCTCTATATCGGGTTCATCGTGATCTACGGCTTCGTCAAACCCGAGGCGATGCCTGCGCCGGAATACACCGGCGAAGTCGGCTGGCCCGTCATCAAGGAGGTGCTGCTGGCCGTGGTCCCGCCCATGTTCCTGATTCTTCTGGTGCTAGGGTCGATCTTCGCGGGCATCGCCACGCCGACGGAAGCCTCGGGTCTGGGTGCATTGGGCGCGACGGTCCTGGCTCTGCTGAACGGCAAGCTGTCCTTGAAGGTGTTCAGGGAGGTCGGGCGATCGACGATGAACACCTCGGGCTATATCGTCGGCATCTTTCTGGCGGCGAACTTCTTCGCCCTCGTCCTGCGGCGCTATGGCGGCGACGAGATCGTTCAGGACCACGTCCTCGGCGCGTTCCAGAACCCGTATTTCATCGTCATGTTCATCCTGTTTATCGTGTTTCTGCTGGGCTTCCTGCTGGACTGGATCGAAATCACGATCATTATCATGCCACTGATGCTGCCGATTATTCAGGGCCTTGAACTTGCGGTGCCGGGTTATGGTCAGGTGCAGGACCCGGCGGTGGTCTGGTTCGCAATTCTGGTCGCGGTGACGTTGCAGACGTCGTTCCTGACGCCACCCGTTGGGTTCGCGCTGTTCTATCTCAAGGGTGTCAGTCCGCCCGGTGTGACGCTGGCGCATATCTATCGCGGCATCATTCCCTTCGTATTGCTGCAACTGATCGGGCTGGCCATCGTGTTCGTATTCCCGGCACTGACGACATGGTTGCCTTCGGTCGCCTATGGGAGTTGACCCGGCATATCCTGCGATTGAGGATCGCCGCCTGTGTGAACCCCGGCAACCGGGCCGGTCACATCACCGGGTGCGACATCGTATCGGGGTTCAACCGGCCCTGCCGCAGTGGCATGTCATTCCGGCAGGCGACAGCCCCGGAGTTTCTTATGCGGCCAACATCTCTCATCGCAGCCATGCTGACTGTCGCTACCCTTGCACTGCCCTCCGTGGCCGACATGACGACACTGGACGAACTGAAAATCGGGACGCCGATGCTGCGCGCGATGCTGCTCACGCCTCCGGCCGGGGGCGTCCTCCTTCCGACCTTCGAAACAGACGTCGCGGACGGCACCGTCGGACATATGCAACTGCACAAGACATCCGTGACATGGCCGCCAGACCCGGAACCCCGGCCATCACCGGCTGATTGATGCGGGCGTGGAGCCGCAATCAGGCTCCGGGTCGTAAATGGGTGGCGCGATTCGAATCACTGCGCTACACTGGTATGGCAGACCCGGAAAACCGGGCAGGGCAGTAAGCAGATACAGGCGGATCAATGACAGAAATTGCGCATGGCGCGGTCGTCGTCCTACCGGGCGAGGCCATCGTTTCCCGTTGGTGGCGGACGATCGACAAGGGCGTGCTCGGCGCGCTTGTGCTTCTTTTCGCAGTGGGCCTTCTTCTGGGCTTCGCGGCATCGGTCCCCCTGGCCGAACGCAACGGGTTGCCGCCATTTTACTATGTCTATCGACAGGCGTTTTTCGGCGGCATGGCGTTCGTGGTCATGTTGGGCACGTCGATGATGTCGCCCGACATGGTCCGTCGGCTGGGCGTAATCGGGTTTTTCTTCGTCGCCGCCGCTTTGATGTTGCTGCCTGCTTTGGGTACCGATTTCGGCAAGGGCGCGACCCGCTGGTATTCGCTGGGCTTCATCTCTCTCCAGCCGTCCGAATTTCTGAAGCCGGTCTTCATCATTATCTCAGCATGGCTGATGGCTTCGGCGAACGAACCGGGCGGTCCTCCGGGCAGATTGATCAGTTTTGGCGTGTTGATCGTGGTCGTGGCGTTTCTGGCGCTGCAGCCGGACTTCGGGCAGGCGATGCTGACGATCGTTGCGTGGTCGGGCATCTATTTTGTGGCGGGCGCGCCGATCCTCTTGCTGACGGCAATTGGCATGATCGTCGGTCTTGTCGGTGTTGTGGCCTATAAGAACTCTGAACATTTCGCCCGGCGCATCGACGGCTTCCTGTCGCCGGACGTCGATCCGCGCACCCAGATGGGATATGCGATCGACGCCATCCGCGAGGGCGGCTTCTTCGGAACCGGTGTCAACGAGGGCCGGGTGAAATGGATTCTTCCCGACGCCCATACCGACTTCATCATCGCCGTCGCAGCCGAGGAATACGGGCTGGTCATGGTCCTGTTCATCGTCGCTCTGTTCGGGTTCATCGCGGTGCGCTGCCTGACCCGCCTGTGTGTCGAGCGGGATACGTTCATCCGGCTGGCGGGCGCCGGTCTGACCGTACTGCTGTCGGCGCAGGCTTTCATCAATCTGGGTGTCGCGGTGCGGCTGTTGCCAGCCAAGGGCATGACGCTGCCTTTCGTCAGCTACGGCGGGTCTTCGCTGATCGCGATGGGTGCCTTGACCGGGATGCTGCTGTGCTTCACGCGGACACGACCGCAGGCTGAAATCGGGGATCACCTGCTGTCGAACGGATACCGCTGAAGAAAGTCTGACATGACCGCTCCGCTTATCGTCATTGCCGCCGGCGGCACAGGGGGGCACATGTTCCCGGCACAGTCGCTGGCCGAAGAAATGCTCAGGCGCAGGTGGCGGGTCAAGCTTTCGACCGATGACCGGGGCGCGCGTTATGCGGGCGGCTTCCCCGGCGATGTCGAGATCGAAGTCGTGCCTGCCGCGACATTCGCGCGCGGCGACCTGATGACCAAGGTGCGGGTGCCGTTCAAGCTGGCTTCCGGTGTGATGCGCGCCATGCGCGGCTTCCGACAGGATCGCCCGTCGCTGGTTGCCGGATTTGGCGGCTATCCGGCCATCCCGGCGATGGCGGCGGCGGTCCTGATGAAGCTGCCGCGCCTGTTGCATGAACAAAACGGCGTGTTGGGGCGTGTGAATCAGATATTCGCAACGCGCGTCGATGCCGTCGCCTGCGGCACCTGGCCTACGAACCTGCCCGACGGCGTGGAGGGTATTCACACCGGCAATCCCGTACGCGCGGCGATCCTGGCCCGCGCAGGTGCGGCGTATATCCCGCCCGGCGATTATCCGATGACCGTTCTGGTTCTGGGCGGCAGTCAGGGCGCGCGCATCCTGTCGGACGTCGTGCCCGAGGCCCTGTCGCTCATGCCCGTCGACATTCGCAGACATCTCCGAGTATCGCATCAGGCCCGTCCGGAAGATCAGGACCGCGTTGTCTTGGCCTACGATCAGGCCGGGATAGATGCGGATGTCCGCACCTTTTTCGATGACGTTCCGACCCGGCTGGCGGATGCGCAACTGCTGATCGCGCGGTCCGGTGCCTCGACAGTAGCGGACGTCAGCGTGATTGGCCGCCCGTCGATCTTCGTGCCTCTGGCCACTGCGATCCGCGACGAACAGACCGCAAACGCGCACGCGCTGGCCGAGGCGGGCGCCGCCATCCTGATCCCCGAGCGGAAACTGACGCCCGAAAGTCTGGCCGAACAGGCCAACCTGATCCTGTCGAACCCCGACGGCGCGTTGCAGATGCACCGCGCGGCCATGTCCGTCGCCGTGCCCGATGCGGTGCGGCGGCTGGCCGACCTGGCCGAATATACTGCGAGCAAGAATTTATGAATGCGACCAAGCTGCCTACCCAGATGGGCACGATCCACTTCGTCGGCATCGGTGGCATCGGCATGTCCGGAATTGCCGAAATGCTGCTGTCCCATGGGTATTCGGTGCAGGGATCGGACCAGAAGGTATCGCAGATCACCGACCGGCTTGCAGGTCTTGGCGTCCGCATCTTCGAAGGGCAACGGGCGGAAAACATCGAGGATGCGGAGGTCATGGTGATCTCCTCGGCCATCAAGCCGGGCAACCCCGAACTCGATGCGGCCCGCGCACGGGGCATGCCTGTCGTGCGCCGCGCCGAGATGCTGGCTGAATTGATGCGGATGAAATCCAACATCGCGGTCGCGGGCACGCACGGCAAGACGACCACCACCACGATGGTCGCGGCCCTGCTGGACGCGGGCAAGCTGGACCCGACCGTCATCAACGGTGGCATCATCCATGCCTATGGCTCGAACGCCCGGATGGGGCAGGGCGAATGGATGGTGGTCGAAGCGGACGAGAGCGATGGCACCTTCAACCGCTTGCCCGCGACTATCGCCATCGTCACCAACATCGACCCTGAACATATGGAGCACTGGGGCACGATCGAGGCGCTGCGGCAGGGTTTCACTGATTTCGTGTCCAACATTCCGTTCTATGGTGCCGCCATCTGTTGCACCGATCACCCCGAAGTGCGGGCGCTTGTCGGCCGCGTCACAGATCGAAGGATCATCACGTTCGGCTTCAATGCGCAGGCGGACGTTCGCGCGGTCAACCTGAAGTACAAGGCGGGTGTCGCGCATTTCGATATCCAGTTGCAGGCCGAGGAGACGGTGATTGAAGGCTGCAAATTGCCGATGCCGGGCGACCACAACGTGTCGAACGTCCTGTCCGCCGTGGCCGTCGCGCGCGAACTTGGTGTGCCAAAGGACGTCATTCGCGAGGGCTTGGCCAGCTTTGGCGGGGTCAATCGCCGCTTCACCCGTGTGGGCGAATGGAACGGTGTGCCGATCATCGACGACTATGGTCATCACCCCGTAGAAATCGCCGCCGTGCTGAAAGCTGCGCGGCAGTCCATCGGCGACACCGGACGCGTCATCGCCATCCATCAGCCGCACCGCTATTCGCGTCTGGCAAGCCTCTTCGACGATTTCTGCGGCTGTTTCGCAGACGCCGACGTGGTTGGCATCGCCGACATCTATGCTGCGGGCGAAGCCCCGATCGAAGGCGCCGGCCGCGACGATCTGGTCGCGGGCCTGATCCGCACCGGCCACCGTCACGCCCGCGCCGTCACCAGCGAAGACGATCTGGAGCGGCTGGTCCGCGAACAGGCACGCGACGGCGACATCGTCGTCTGCCTTGGAGCGGGAACGATTTCGGCCTGGGCCAATGCGCTGCCGGGGCGTTTGAACGGCTGAGGTCGGGCGAGGGCCAGCCCTCGCGCTCCCGGGGTATTTTCGGAAACAGGAAGGAAAGACCATGGCCCTGATCGCACTTTGCCTCTGGGTCGTGGTGGCCTGGGTTCTGATGGTCACGCTGACCGCCAGGCAAAGCTGGCCCGCAGCCTATGGCCTGATCGCTGTCGGCCTGCCGCTGGCGATCTGGCTGGGCTGGTCCATGGGGTGGCTCTGGGCGCTGTTGGGCGTGACGGTGATGGCTCTGGTCCTGCGGTGGCCACTGCGGTATTTTGGCCGCTGGCTAAAGGGATTGGTGCAATGAAATTACCAGAAGTGCGTGGCGCTCTGACCCTGGACCGCCCGCTGGCCGATCTGACCTGGCTGCGCGTCGGCGGACCTGCGGATGCGCTGTTCCAGCCCGCCGATCTGGACGATCTCAGCGCGTTTCTTGCGGCGCTGCCGAGCGATGTGCCGGTCTTCCCCATGGGCGTCGGGTCGAACCTGATCGTGCGCGATGGCGGCCTGCGCGCCGTCGTCGTCCGACTGGGACGGGGATTTAACGCAATCGAGATCGACGGCGACCGCATCCACGCCGGGGCCGCCGCACTGGACGCGCATGTCGCGCGCAAGGCGGCGCAGGCTGGGCTGGACCTGACGTTCCTGCGAACCATTCCCGGCAGTATCGGGGGCGCGGTCAAGATGAATGCGGGCTGCTACGGCAGCTATGTCGCCGACCATCTGGTCGAGGTGCAGGCGGTCGCGCGAACCGGCGAAATCGTCACGATCCCCGCCGCCGATCTGGGCTTTGCCTATCGCAGCAGCACGATCCCCGAGGGCATGATCGTCACCCGCGCCACGTTCCGGGCAGGTGCAGGCGCGCCCGAGGCGCTGGACGCGAAGATGGCCGAGCAACTGGCGAAGCGCGACGCGACCCAGCCGACCCGGGACCGCAGCGCCGGCAGCACCTTCCGCAACCCCGCAGGGCATAGCAGCACAGGACGCGCCGACGACACCCATGACCTGAAAGCGTGGAAGGTGATCGATGACGCTGGCATGCGTGGCGCGACGCTGGGCGGGGCGGTCATGTCGCCGAAACACCCGAACTTTCTGGTCAATCAGGGCGGCGCGACAGCAGCAGATCTTGAAGGACTTGGCGAAGAGGTGCGGAAAAAGGTTTTCGACGCCAGTGGATTGACGCTAGAGTGGGAAATAATGAGAGTTGGCGACAATCTCTCATAGCGGGTCGAAGAACCCGTGGACCCCGAAAGCCCGTCAGAGGCTGGGGTAAAAAGAAGGCCAGGGCGATACGACCCCGGCACGAGGCGCAGGATATCGGGTATGTCGGGCAGGACACCCCAGCACATCGTCGTCCTTATGGGCGGCCCTTCGGCAGAACGTGAGGTTTCCCTCTCGACGGCACGCGGCTGCGCGGAGGCCATGCGGGGCGAAGGGTATGACGTGACCGAACTGGATGCGGGCGCGGATCTCGTTGCCCGCCTGCAACAGATTGCCCCGGATGTCGTGTTCAACGCGCTGCACGGTCGCTGGGGCGAAGATGGCTGTGTGCAGGGCATTCTGGAATGGATGCGGTTGCCGTATACGCATTCCGGCGTGCTGGCCTCGGCCACGGCAATGGACAAGGCGCGCAGCAAGGATGTCTACCGCGCGGCGGGCCTGCCTGTGATGCAAAGCCGCATCGTCTTGCGCGCCGACGCCGCAGCGGATCATGTCCTGCCGACGCCCTATGTGATCAAGCCGAACAACGAAGGCTCATCCGTGGGTATATATATCGTGAAAGAGGGCGATGCCCCTGTCGCGCTGCCCGACACGATGCCGGAAACTATCATGGTCGAAACCTATGCGCCGGGGCGTGAGCTGACCTGCACCGTGCTGGGCGCGCCGGGCCGCGAGCGGGCGCTGCCTGTGACGGAAATCCACATGGACGGCTGGTACGATTACGAAGCGAAATACGCCCCTGGCGGCAGCCGCCATACCGTGCCCGCCAACCTGCCCGCCGATATCACCGCCGCATGCCGCAGCTTTGCGTTGCGCGCGCATGCGGCGCTGGGGTGCCGGTCGATCAGTCGCACGGATTTCCGCTGGGATGACGCGCGTGGGATCGATGGCCTGATCCTGCTCGAGACGAACACCCAGCCCGGCATGACGCCCACGTCCCTGTCGCCCGAACAGGCGGCGCAGGACGGAATCACATTCGGCATGCTGTGCCGCGAACTTGTCGAGGATGCGTCATGCGACAGATAGACCCCGCTTTCACGGGCCAGCCCACAGACAGCAAGGCTCACAAGGCCGTCGACCCGGCCCCCACCCGCTGGCAATACCGGATGGAGCGGCTGTGGCTGACGCCGATGTTCAGGGCGATGATCCGAACCGGCATTCCCAGCTTCGGCTTCGTGTTTCTGTTTACCTGGTACATCAATGACCCGGTCCGCATCGCGGCGATGATCGACTGGTATGAGGGCGCGGTCAGTGCCGTCCAGGACCGACCGGAATTCATGGTCTCCCTGTTGCGGATCGAAGGGGCCAGCGAGGACCTTCAGGACGATATTCAGGAAGCGCTGCCCATCGACCTGCCTTTGTCGCAGTTCCGGTTGGATATGGGCGAGCTGCGGTCGCTGCTGGTCGATCTGGACCCCGTGCTGGACGCCGAGGTGCGGGTCAAGTCAGGCGGTGTCCTGCTGCTCAGGGTGACGGAACGCACACCTGCCGTCGCATGGAGCTATGATGATGGGATCGAGATTCTGGATGCAACGGGACAGCGCGTCGCCACGTTATCGGACATCGAATCTGCTGGTGGGCTGCCCCTGATCGCGGGGGAAGGTGCAGAGAAAAATGTCCCCGAAGCCTTGACCCTGATCGCTGCCGCATCGCCCATCAATGACCGTTTGATCGGCCTGGCCCGTATCGGCAATCGCCGCTGGGATGTTGTGCTGACCGGCGATCAGCGCATCGCGTTGCCCGAAGATGCCCCCGCCGCCGCGCTCGACCGTGCGCTGGCGATGAATGCCGCCAAGGATGTGCTGGCCCGTGACGTTCGCGTCGTGGACCTGCGGCTTCCGGGGCGCCCGATCCTGCGCCTGAGTCAGCCTGCAAGGGCCGAATTGAAGCGCCTGCAGGATCTGGAACGATTGTCACTGGTCAATACCGAGGGAACCCAATGAGCCGATTGTTCCATGCCCAACGCGCCATGCGGCGCAAACGTCAGGCCGCGCTGCAGCGGGGGGTTGTCGCGATCCTTGACGTCGGCACCTACAAGACTGCCTGCCTCGTCTTGCGGTTCGAGGAAAACACACCGCAAGGCGAAGGCGTCGGCCACATGGCGGGGCAGTCCAACTTCCGCGTGATCGGTGCGACGACCACCCGGTCGCGGGGCATCCGGCATGGCGAAGTCGACGCGATGCCCGAAACCGAACGCGCTATCCGGACCGCCGTGCAGGGCGCACAGAAGATGGCGAACGTCCGCGTCGATCATGTCATCGCCTGCTTTTCGGGGGGGCGTCCGACGTCCTGGCCGCTGGCGGGAGAGGTGATGCTCGAATCCGGTCCGTGCGGCGTGCACGACGTCGCCCGTGTCCTGTCATCCATCGACACGCCTGACATCGGTCCGGGGCGTGAAGTGCTGCACGCGCAGCCGGTCAACTTCGGCATCGACCACCGCACCACCCTGCGCGACCCGCGCGGCCAGACCGGCGAAATGCTGCGCGCCGATATGCACCTGCTATCCGTCGATGCCCACGCGATCGAGAACCTGCTGACCTGCATCCATCGCTGCGATCTGGAACTGGCGGGGTTGGCGTCCGCGCCCTATGCCGCCGCAACCTCCGCGCTGGTCGAGGATGAAAAGGAACTGGGCGCGGCCTGCATCGACATGGGGGCTGGCACCACCGGCATCTCGATCTTCATGCGCAAGCACATGGTCTTCGCAGACACGATCCCCTTTGGCGGGGCGAATGTGACGTCGGACATATCGCAAGGCCTGCGCATTCCCACTGGCACCGCCGAAATGATCAAGACCCGCTATGGCGGTGTTGTCGCCACCGGCATGGACGACCGCGAATTGATCGCGCTGGAGGCGGACACCGGCGACTGGCACCACGACCGCCGCTCCGTCACCCGGACCGAGTTGATCGGCATCATCCGCCCGCGGGTCGAGGAAATTCTGGAAGACGCCCGTGCCCGTCTGGATGCCGCGGGTTTCGGCGATCTGCCGTCGCAGCGCATCGTGTTGACAGGCGGCGCGTCGCAAATTCCCGGTCTCGACGGATTGGCCGCGCGCATCCTTGGCAACCAGGTCCGGCTGGGCCGCCCCCTGAGGGTTCATGGCCTTCCCGAAGCGGCCAAGGGCCCGGCATTCGCGGCCTGCGTCGGCCTGTGTATGCAGGGTGCCGAGCCGCAGGACGAGTTCTGGGATTTCGACGCCACGTCCGAACGCACCTCGGGTCGGTCGTTGCGTCGCGCGGTCCGCTGGTTCAAGGACAATTGGTGAGTCTTCCAGGCAACACTATTTCGACCGTTCCGCAGGGAAAACCGCACGGATGGAAGGGCAAAAAAGCCGCAATCAGCAGAAATTGCCCACCGATTTCTTTTTGGGGTGACGTCGGGGATCAGCTTCGCTAACTTGGGGCAAAAATAAGGCAACCGTCCAGAAAGACGGAACTCCAAATGGCCTGAGGCAGGGCCGGCAATACAGGCGGACAGAGCTATGACACTGAATCTCACAATGCCCGGCGGCCAGACCACGGAACACGATCTGCGCCCGCGCATCACCGTGTTCGGTGTTGGCGGGGCAGGCGGCAATGCCGTCAACAACATGATCCAGAAAGATCTGGAAGGCGTTGAATTCGTCGTCGCCAACACCGACGCGCAGGCGCTGCAACAGAATCACGCCCCGTCGCGGATCCAGCTTGGCGCCCGCGTCACCGAAGGTCTGGGTGCCGGTGCGCGCCCACAGGTCGGCGCGTCCGCCGCCGAAGAAACCATCGAGGAAATCGTCGACCGTCTGGCCGGCGCGCATATGTGCTTCATCACTGCCGGTATGGGCGGCGGCACCGGAACCGGAGCGGCCCCGATCATCGCGCAGGCCGCGCGTGAATTGGGCATCCTGACCGTCGGCGTCGTCACCAAGCCCTTCCAGTTCGAAGGCAGCAAGCGGATGCGTCAGGCCGAGGAGGGCGTCGAGGCCCTGCAGAAAGTCGTCGATACCCTTATCATTATTCCGAACCAGAACCTGTTCCGCCTTGCCAATGAGAAGACGACCTTCACCGAGGCGTTCTCGATGGCCGACGACGTGCTCTACCAGGGCGTCAAGGGTGTGACCGACCTGATGGTCCGTCCGGGCATGATCAACCTCGACTTCGCCGACGTCCGTTCGGTGATGGACGAGATGGGCAAGGCCATGATGGGCACCGGCGAGGCCGAGGGCGAAGATCGCGCCGTCGAAGCCGCCGAAAAGGCCATCGCCAACCCGCTGCTGGACGAGCTGTCGCTGTCGGGAGCCAAGGGTGTTCTGATCAACATCACCGGCGGTCACGACCTGACCCTGTTCGAAATGGACGAAGCCGCCAACCGCATCCGCAAGGAAGTGGACGAGGACGCGAATATCATCGTCGGTTCGACGCTTGACCCGGCCATGGAAGGTATCATGCGCGTGTCGGTCGTCGCCACGGGCATCGACGCATCATCGGCGATGGACGCCACTCCGATGCCGCGCCGTCGCATGGCGACCGAACAGGGTTCTCCGGTCGAAGTTCCCGCCGCTGCGCCGCTTGCCGCCGCGGCTCCTGCGCCGCAGCCCGAGCCGGTTGCCAAGGCGCCCGCCACCCCTTCGGAGCCGAATTTCTTCGACGCCATCGATCAGCACGAGGCTGAAGAAGCCGCGTCCGCCGACAGTTTCTTCGGTCATGGCGCCGCGCCTGATGATGACCTGCCGGCCCCGGCCTATTCGCCAGCGCCCGCCGCGCCGGTCCATCACGCCGCCGAGCCCGAACAGGCCAGCTTCACCGCGCCGCGCCCGACCGGTGCCCCTTCGCCCGAAGCGATGGATCGCCTGCGCGCAGCCGTGCTGAACGGTGAACGCCGCTCAACCGCGCCTGCGCCTGCCACGCATGGCGATGCAGGTGCGCGTTTCGGAATCGGATCGCTGATCAACCGGATGACCGGCACCGCCGCCGATACTCCGGTCCAGCGCCCCGCCGCAGCCGCTCCGGCCCCTCAATCCCGGCCACAACCCGAGCCCGAGGACGAGCGCATCGAGATCCCGGCCTTCCTGCGTCGTCAGGCAAACTAGTCTCCTCCAAAGACCCAAGACCTGAAACGGCGGCCCCTTCGGGTCGCCGTTTTTACCTTGAATACGGCATCTTTCAGGCAGTGGCCGATCACAAATCATCCGCATCAGATGGCTGGAACCTGTACTTTTGTTCCTTCAACTAACTGTATAAAAATATAATTTCAGGACGTAGGCAGATTTTTGCCACTCTTGTTGCGGCCCTGTTTCACGCCGTAACCACCGTTGAATTGCCGGGACAGGCCTGTCTGCTTATCTCACCATTGAAGAAGTGTCCGTGAGTGGCGCGATCATTGAATGAAACGGGCAAGCATATGCAAACGACAATCAAAAGCATCGTCCGTTTTGCCGGAACCGGCCTGCACCAGGGCCGTCCCGCGCGCCTGTCGATTCATCCCGCTCCTGCCAATCACGGCATCTGGTTCCGCCGCACCGACATCGAAGGCAACGCGATGATCGCCGCGCGCCACGATGCGGTCGAGTTGTCGCCGCTCTGCACGTTGCTGGTGAACGAGGCGGGCGTCTCCGTCTCGACAGTCGAGCATGTGATGGCCGCATTGTCCGGCTGCGGCGTGCTGAACGCCATCCTCGAGATCGACGGCCCCGAGGTTCCGATCCTTGACGGGTCCGCCGCCGAATTCGTTCGCGCGATTCTCAAGACCGGCGTACGTCGTCTGGATGCACCCGTCCACGCCATCGAGATTCTGCGCCGCGTTCATGTTTCCGACGGGTCTGCCAGCGCGACCCTGACACCGGCCGATGAACTCGAGATCGATTTCTCGATTGATTTCGTCGACGCCGCCATCGGCCAGCAGCACAAGGTTCTGCGTCTGTCGAACGGGACGTTCGTACGCGAGCTTTGTGACAGCCGCACATTTTGCAGCCAGTCGGACGTCGATGCGATGCGGGCCGCGGGCAAGGCTCTTGGCGGCAGCTTGTCGAACGCCGTGGTCGTCGATGGCGCACGCGTACTGAACCCCGAAGGCCTGCGTCATATTGACGAGGCAGTGCGCCACAAGATGCTGGATGCCTTGGGCGATCTTGCGCTGGCCGGTGCGCCCATCCTGGGTCGTTATACCGGCATTCGCGCGGGCCATGCAGTGACGAACAAACTGCTTCGGGCCCTGTTCGCGGACCCTCTGGCCTATCGTATCCGCACGTTGTCGGCAACGGAATGCCGTCTTCTGCCGGGGGCCGGACTGGAGCGTGATGTGTTCTCGCACATCTGACGTCTGTTTTCGCCGTTGCGGTGCTTCACAGGCCGGGGTCGCTGGACTATGGTGCGGCAAGGCCCTGAACGGGCATGGGCAGGGAATTGGACGCATGACCGCACGGCATTTGCTTCGCATAGGGAAACCCTTGGCGACATTGACGCTTTTGGGATTTCTTGGGGCCTGTGGCGGGGCGAACGATACTCTGGTTCTCGAAGACACTGCCCCCGAGACAATATATCAGCGCGCTGAGCTCAAGCTTGCATCGGGTGATCCCGACGATGCCGCCGTTCTTTTCGCCGAGATCGAGCGGCTCTACCCCTATTCCGATTTCGCCAAGCGCGGCCTGATCATGCAGGCGTTTTCCTATTACAAGGACCGCGACTACGAGAATGCGCGCGCTGCCGCCCAGCGGTTCATCGATTTCTATCCGGCGGACGAAGATGCGGCCTATGCGCAATATCTTCTGGCGCTCAGCTACTATGACCAGATTGATCAGGTCGGTCGCGATCAGGGTCTGACCTTTCAGGCGCTGCAATCGCTGCGCACCGTGATCGAGCAATATCCCGACAGCGAATATGCTCGTTCTTCGATCCTCAAGTTCGATCTGGCTTTCGACCACCTGGCCGCGAAAGAGATGGAAATCGGGCGCTATTACCTCAAGCGTGGCCACTACCCGGCGGCGATCAACAGGTTCCGCACCGTGGTCGAAGAGTTTCAGACCACCACCCATACCCCCGAAGCACTGATGCGGCTGGTTGAAGCCTATCTTTCGTTGGGCCTGACCGACGAAGCGCAGACCGCAGCGGCGATCCTTGGCTATAACTTCCAGTCCTCGCCGTTTTATGACGATGCCTACCGCCAGTTGACGGGCCGCGGTCTTGCGCCCGAAGCCAAGGGCACAAGCTGGCTGCGTGACATTTATCGTCGCACAGTTCAGGGCCGCTGGCTGTAACCTCGGATGCGCAACCTGCGCGCCACTGGTGGTTCGCTAATTCTGCGCGCTAGATAGCCGGATGCTCCGCACACTCGATATCCGCGATCTGCTTATCATCGACCACCTCGCGTTGGAATTTCACGCGGGGCTGAACGTGCTGACCGGCGAAACCGGTGCGGGCAAATCGATTCTGCTCGATTCTCTCGGCTTCGTTCTGGGCTGGCGGGGGAGGGCCGAGCTGGTGCGACAGGGGGCCGATCAGGGCGAGGTCTCCGCCAGTTTCGACCTGCCAGCCGGTCACGCCGCCCGCGCGGTTCTGGCCGATCATTCCATCCCTGCCGACGATGGTGAATTGCTGCTGCGCCGCATCAATACGCGGGACGGACGCAAAACCGCCTGGGTCAACGGTATCCGCGTCACCGGCGAGGTGCTGCGCGCGTTGTCCGATACTTTGCTGGAACTGCACGGCCAACATGACGATCGTGGGCTGCTGGACGTGCGCGGTCACCGCGCGCTGCTGGACGCATTCGCCGGGTCGGACCTGTCTCCGGTGTCGCGTGCGTGGTCCAGCCTCAGCCTTGCCCGCCAGACGCTCAAACTGGGCGAAGCCCGCCGCGACGAGGCCCGCGCCGAGGAGGATTTCCTGCGCCATGCGGTCGCGGAATTCGATGCCCTGGATCCACAAGCCGGAGAGGAAGCCGACCTCGACGCCCGCCGCCGTCTGATGCAGGGCGCAGAGAAAATACGTGCCGACGTCGCCCGCGCCCTGCAGGCGATCGGGCCGCAGGGGGCCGAAGGTCAGATGATTGATGCAACCCGCTGGCTCGAGGGCGCGGCGGACAGGGCAGGTGACACGATCAACCCTGCCATAGACGCGCTGAACCGCGCCATGGTCGAGTTGTCCGACGTACAGGCCGGGGTCGAATCCTGCCTGGATGCGCTCAGCTTCAATCCGTATGAGCTGGAGGAGACGGAGGAGCGGCTGTTCGCCATCCGCGCGCTGGCCCGTAAGCACGGCCGGCAACCCGACGATTTGCCCGCATTTGCCGCCGAGTTGCGCGAAAGGCTGGCCCTGCTGGATGCATCCGAAGGTGCGCTGCCGAAATTGCAGGCCGAGGCGGACGCGGCGCAAAAGGCGTACGACACAGCCGCCGCCGCTCTCACCGCTACGCGCACAAAGGCGGCCAAATCGCTGGACCGCGCAATGGCAGAAGAGCTCGCCCCCCTCAAGATGGACCGTGCGACCTTCACGACGATCGTTACCCCCGCCACGCCCGGCCCCGACGGTGCCGACGGGGTCGCCTTCGAGGTTGCCACCAATCCCGGTGCGCCCTCCGGCCCGCTCAACAAGATCGCATCCGGCGGCGAACTCAGCCGCTTTTTGCTGGCCCTGAAGGTCTGCCTGACCGGCGGCGACCGCACCCTGACGCTGATTTTCGACGAGATCGACCGCGGCGTCGGAGGAGCCACTGCGGACGCGGTCGGTCGCCGTCTGAAGACGCTGGCCGACGGCGGCCAGGTCCTCGTCGTGACGCATTCTCCGCAGGTTGCCGCCTTCGGCGCGCATCACTGGCGCGTCGAGAAATCCATCGCCAAAGACATTACCATCTCGACCGTCGTCCCGGTTGCTGAAACCGACCGCGTCGACGAAATTGCCCGCATGCTGGCCGGTGACACGATTACAGACGCGGCCCGTGGTGCGGCGCAGGCCCTGTTGGACGCGGCTGCCTGAACGCCTAGAGCAACCAGAGCGCCGCCAGCCCCAGAAACGCGAAAAACCCGACGATATCCGTCACTGTGGTCACGAAAGCGCCGGACGCAAGTGCCGGATCGATCCCGACCTTTTCCAGCACGACCGGTATGCCCACGCCCGCCAGCCCCGCAACGATCATGTTGATGACCATCGCCACCGCGATCACCGCCCCCAGCATCAGCGAGTCGAACCAGATAATGCCCACAACGGACATGATCGCCGCGAAAGCCAACCCGTTGATTGCGCCCGCCATCACTTCGCGCCGGATAATCCGCCAGACGTTCGCCCCTGTCAGGTCGCGCGTCGCAAGCGCGCGCACCGCCACGGTCAGCGATTGTGTGCCGGCATTGCCGCCCATCGACGCCACGATCGGCATAAGAACGGCCAGCGCGACGATCTGGGTCAGCACCGCCTCGAACTGAGAAATCACCATTGATGCCAGGATAGCCGTCACCAGATTGACCGCCAGCCAGGGAAACCGTCGCCGGACGACGCCCAGCGTCTTGTTGGACAGCGATTCCTCGGCGTCCACACCGGCCAGACGCAGAATGTCCTCCTCGGCTTCCTCATCCAGAATCCGGATCGCGTCGTCGATGGTGATGACCCCCAGAAGACGGTCGTCAGCATCCGTCACAGCGGCGGAAATAAGGTGGTACTGGTTGAAGGCATAGGCGACTTCGCTTTCGGGGTCGGTGACTTCGAAGGTGCGGAAACTTTCCTCCTCGATGTCCGACAGCGGCACATCGCGCGCCGTCGCAAGAAGTTTGCCCAATGTCACATGACCCACCGGCCGCATCCGCGGATCGACCAGAATGACATGATAGAACTGCTCGGGCAGATCCTCGGCGGTTCGCAGATGGTCGATGGCCTGTCCGACGTTCCAGAACGAGGGCGCGACGACCACCTCGCGCTGCATCAGGCGACCGGCGGAATACTCCGGATAGGTCAGCGCCTGTTCGACCGCGACCCGGTCAATGTCGGTCAGTGCGCCAAGGATCGCACCGGCCTGCGTCTGATCGTCCAGGTTCTCGATCAGGTCAACGACGTCGTCGGTGTCCAGCTCGCGAACCGCGTCGGCGACATCCTCGGCGGGCAGCGCGGCGAGGATCTCCTCGCGCAGCGACTCGTCCAGTTCCGACAGGATTTCCCCGTCGATATTACCGGACCACAATTCGATCAGGGTGGCGCGTTCCAGCTCGGTGATCTGTTCCAGAATGTCGGCGATATCTGCGCCGTGCAAAGGTTCCAGAAGGTCGTCCAGCGCCATGGAATCGCGCTCGTCCAGCGCGGTGCGCACCAGTTTCAGGCGCGGTTGATCCAGCTCGATGTCATCGTCGATTTCATCATCGATCTGCAGGTCCGGCTCGTCCATGCGCTGTCTCCCCGTGCTGTTGCTGTGGGGATAGCGCGCCTGCCGAGTAAGGGGTAGCGGGGATTTCGCCGTGCAGGTAGGCAGGGGCATGACATCTCTGATCCTCGGCCAGACACTGGCTTTCACCTCAGATCCCTTTGCGACCGATCCAACCGAGGCGGTTGTCCATCACAGACATGGTGCTGTTGCGATGGAGGATGGACGCATCGTGGTAACCGGCCCCGCGGACCGGCTTCGCGCCGACTATCCCGATGCAAAGGTTACGGATCACGGTCAGAACCTGATCCTGCCGGGTTTCGTCGATGCCCATGTCCATTATCCGCAAACCGCGATCATCGCCTCTTGGGGCAAGCGGCTGATCGACTGGCTGAATACCTATACCTTCCCCGAGGAGGCGCGGTTCAACGACCCCGCTTACGCCGGTGAAATTGCCAATCGCTACCTCGATCTTGCGCTCGCGCACGGCACGACATCCGCCTGCAGCTTCGCCACAATCCACCCCGCCAGCGTTGATGCAGTTTTCGAGGCCGCGGCCAAGCGCGATATGGCTATCTGGGCGGGCAAGACCTGTATGGATCGCAATGCCCCGGACACCCTGCGCGACACGGCGCAATCGGCCTATGACGACAGCGCCGCCTTGCTGTCGAAATGGCATGGGGCAGGGCGCGCACGTTACGTCATCACGCCGCGCTTTGCGCCGACGTCCACGCCCGACCAGCTCTCGGCATTGGGCGCGCTCTGGTCCGAGAACCCGGATTGCATGATGCAAACGCACCTGAGCGAACAGACCGATGAAATCGCCTGGGTCGGCGACCTGTTTCCCGACGCGCGCGATTACCTCGACACCTACGAGACGCATGGTTTGCTGGGCGAACGCGGTCTCTACGGGCACTCCATCCACCTGACGGATCGCGAAAAGGATCGACTGGCCGACGTCGGTGCCGCCATAATCCACTGCCCGACATCCAATACATTCATCGGGTCGGGCCTGTTCGACATGGGGATGTCGGCGCGGATGCGTGTCGGACTTGCCACCGATACCGGTGGCGGCAGCAGCTTTTCGATGCTGCGCACCATGGCCGCCGCCTACGAAGTCGCGCAACTGCGCGGCACCGCCCTGCACCCGGCACAACTTGTGTATCTGGCGACCGAAGGGTCGGCGCGCGCCTTGATGGCCGATGACATCGGACGACTGACGCCTGGCGCGATGGCAGATATTGTCGTCCTCGACCTGGCTTCGACCCCCGCCATCGCACAACGGCAGGCGCAGGCCGACGATCTCTGGGAAGCAGTGTTCCCGACCATCATGATGGGCGACGACCGTGCCGTCGCGCAGACCTATGTCGCGGGCAGACCGATGAAATCCGGTCCCCGACGGTGACGGCCACGTTGGGCATCGCACAGCCTTCGTGAACTCCGAACCGGAGCTTCGACAAACCTGACCTAGCCGAAGACCCGCTTGAAGATCGTGTCGACATGCTTGGTGTGATAGCCAAGATCGAATTTTTCCCTGATCTCATCCTCGGACAAAGCCGCCCGAACGTCCGCATCGGCCAGCAATTCGGTCTGAAAATCAGCGCCTTGCTCCCAAACTTTCATCGCATTGCGCTGCACCAGTTTATAGCTGTCCTCGCGGCTGACCCCGGCCTGCGTCAGCGCCAGCAAGACCCGTTGCGACATCACAAGGCCCCGGAACTTGTTCATGTTCGCCAGCATGTTGTCGGGATAGATCACCAGCTTGTCGATCACGCCCGTCAGGCGCGACAACGCAAAATCCAGCGTCACGGTCGCATCCGGCCCGATCATCCGCTCGACGGAGGAGTGGGAAATATCCCGCTCATGCCACAGCGCGACGTTCTCCAACGCAGGAATGACGGCCATCCGCACGATCCGCGCCAGGCCCGTCAGGTTCTCGGTCAGGACCGGGTTGCGCTTGTGCGGCATGGCACTTGACCCCTTCTGGCCCGCGCTGAAGAATTCTTCCGCCTCCAGCACTTCAGTCCGCTGCATGTGGCGGATCTCGATGGCGATATTCTCGACCGACGACGACACGACAGCAAGCGCGCAGAAGAAGGCGGCATGGCGGTCACGCGGGATGACCTGCGTGCTGATCGGCTCCGGCTCCAACCCCAGCTTGGCGCAGACGTGCTCCTCGACCGCCGGGTCGATATTGGCAAACGTTCCGACCGCACCGCTGATGGCACCCGTCGCGATTTCCGCGCGCGCTGCTTGCAGCCGTTTCAGGTTGCGCGCCATTTCCGCGTAAAACCGCGCAAAGGTCAGGCCCATCGTCGTCGGTTCCGCATGAATGCCATGCGATCGCCCGATCCGCACCGTGTCTTTATGTTCGATGGCCCGACGTTTCAGCGCCTCCAGCAATGCCTCGACATCCGCGATCAACAGATCGGCGGCGCGCACCAGTTGCACATTGAAGGTGGTGTCCAGAACGTCCGACGACGTCATGCCCTGGTGCACGAAGCGTGCTGCGTCCGCACCGATGATCTCGGCCAGATGCGTCAGGAACGCGATGACGTCATGCTTGGTCACCGCCTCGATCTCGTCGATGCGCGTGACGTCGAAGTCCGTATCCCTGGCCTTCCACACGGCTTCGGCGTTTTCGCGGGGGATGACGCCCAGATCGGCCATCGCATCGCAGGCATGGGCCTCGATCTCGTACCAGATGCGGAATTTCGTCTCAGGCGACCAGATGGCGACCATTTCGGGGCGGGAATAACGGGGGATCATGGCGGCACTCTCGACTGGTGGACGGGTCGCGTGCCTCTTAGGGTGCACGGGTTCTTACCGCAAGGAAGCTGCCATGTCTCCGGCTGATCGACTGGCCCAATTGTCGGGCAAATGGCAGGTCGCGCGGGTGATCCGTCACGCCGATGGCACGACGGCCCGGTTCAGCGGCACGGCGGACTGGTCCCCGGACGCAACTGGTCTTCGCTGCGATGAGATCGGGTCGCTGACCATTGGCGCCATGGCCCCGGTGTCGGGCAACCGAACGACACTCTGGCAGGCGCGGGACAATGCCATCGCGGTGGCCTTCGCCGATGCGCGCCCATTCCATGTCATCGGACCCGGACCGCGCCCTGCCGCGACGCACGACTGCGCGCCCGATACATATTGCCTGACGTATGATTTCACGCTCTGGCCACGCTGGTCGGTACGCTGGCATGTCATCGGGCCGCGCAAGGACTACCGCGCCCTGACGCGGTATTCCCGCCTCAACTACTGATGCAGTCTCGCCCCGTGTCCCGCCAGATCGACACGTTCAACGACATATCGCAAAGCGCCATGAAACTTCGGCCCCCCACGGTAAGACAGGCTTCGACCCCCATTTCGACCCGCCCGCCGGTCGTGTCGGTGCAATAACAGTCGACACCGGGCATCGGAGGATAAAGATCCTGGGCCACCACAGGAAGGGCGGAAAGACATAGAAACAGGACAACACGGCGCATCGGCAATACCTCCTGCCGAATATGCTAACATTCCGGGTGCCCTTGACCAAATCCGATCTGCCCCGCATCACGCGCGCATGATCCCGTCCGACCGCCTCGACCAGATCCTGTCGCGCTTCGAATATCTCGAAGCGCGCCTGAATGCAGGGCCCGAGGCATCGGAGATCGCCGACCTGACGCGTGAATATTCCGATGTGAAGCCGGTTGCCGAACAGGTTCGTGCGCATCGCCTGCTGGAACGTCAGATCGACGAGGCGCGCGCCATGCTGGCCGACGCTGAAATGGCCGAACTGGCGCAGGCCGAACTGCCGGAACTCGAGGCCGCACTTGCAGCGGGGCAGGCGCAGTTGCAGCTTGCGCTGCTACCCAAAGATGCCGCCGACGCGCGGCCCGCGATCCTGGAAATCCGGCCCGGCACTGGCGGCGACGAGGCGTCGCTCTTCGCCGCGGACCTGGAAACCATGTATCGCCGCTATGCCGAAGGACGCGGCTGGCGGGTCGAGATGATAGAACGGCAGGAAACCGATCTGGGTGGCATCAAGGAACTGACGGCCCGGATCGAGGGCGAGAACGTCTTCGCGCGCCTCAAGTTCGAATCCGGGGTCCACCGGGTTCAGCGCGTACCCTCGACCGAATCCGGCGGGCGCATCCATACCTCTGCCGCGACCGTCGCCGTCCTGCCCGAGGCGGAGGAGGTCGATATCGACATCCCGGCCACCGATATCCGTATCG
>Ga0207878_100204_pt1 | contig 41294 bp, 40 predicted proteins | sample LinPmetageLP41_FD_184053 | JGI IMG/M metagenome (GOLD analysis project Ga0207878, IMG submission 184053) | Marine viral communities from the Pacific Ocean - LP-41 (SPAdes) | ecosystem: Environmental > Aquatic > Marine > Oceanic | place: Pacific Ocean | collected 2010-08-27 | reverse complement strand
TTAAGGGATATGCCTTTATCCATATCCGCGTCGGTAGGATTTATCGCGTTGTCTGGGATTGCCGTATTAAACGGATTGGTAATGCTGTCCTTCATCAAGCAACGTTTGCTAGAAACCGGAGAATTAGTGAATAGCATTGTTGAAGGGGCACTTATTCGCTTGCGTCCGGTATTAATGACAGCACTAGTGGCAAGCCTTGGATTTGTGCCCATGGCGCTCAATACGGGCATAGGTGCAGAGGTGCAACGGCCTTTGGCCACGGTGGTCATCGGCGGGATAATATCGTCAACCTTGCTAACACTGGTAGTGCTGCCTGTACTCTATCGACTCGTGCATAGTAAAGGGGATCAGTAGTGTTCTTGGGCATTTATTCGTAAATGCCCAAGTTTTACCTGAACGATTTTTAGGTACCTATTGACTCTTTATTAAGTATAGACTTTACAATCATATTCTTAACGTCATGTACGATAAGGATAGATATGGTTTCGCTTATTTTAATTAGTAGTTTTTTGGCGCTAGCCGTCCTCGGTAGAAGCTTTGTTCAATATAAGAGAAATGGTGATTTTGGTATAAGAGCAGCATCTATAAACGCACCATTAATAGAAATTGTACCAGGGGCTATATTCGTGGTTACGTTTTGCTTTGCATTTGGTCTAGTTCTTTTTGGTTACTTAGGACGTGCGCCCCTACTATTTGTTCCTTCAATTCCATTTCAGCTTCTCGGCTCCTTGATTGGCGCCTGCGGAATTGCTGTAACTTTGTTGTCTCAAATTCAAATGGGAGATTCATGGCGTATTGGCGTTGACCAGCAAGAAACGACTGCACTTATTACCCACGGGATTTACGCAAAGTCTCGCAACCCCATTTACTTTGGTATTTTTCTATTTTGGGCAGGGGTGTGTATAACGTTCCCACATTTGCTGCTTTGGGCATGTGCTTTTGTATGTTGGATTTGCATTGAAGTGATTGTTCGACAAATTGAAGAGCCTTATTTGAAGAAAGTGCATGGCGATGATTTTCTAAAATATAAGTCTGACACTAACCGATACATACCTAAGCTTTCACGCTTTAAGTTTTGACGCTTAAATAAGTAATGGCGCAGGCTGCTTTATATGCATAAACTAACGAACGGTATCTTTTAACGTCCATTTTTATGAACTGTCGTTATTCTTAAATAAAGTGAGCCGACTGATTATGTTTGCAAGCCCGTTCTCGATTAGCGTGAGTTCATTGTCAATTAAAGTGAGTCAGGCACCGGTCATATTCTCACTTAATGTGAGTCCAAAATGTACGATGTAATCAAGTCAGAGGGATTATGTTCGCGAGCCACTACATCTAGCAAGTGATACCTATAAGCGCTTTTTAGCAAATCAATCGGAAAGCTGTAGTGGCGATTTTGGCATGTCTGAGATGCTCATGAAATTTTACGGGGGACAATCAGATAAGTCTTTTGGAGAAATCTTTCAGCAAGGTTCTGTTGATTTACAAAAGTACATGATGGAAGCTTTAGAGGGAATTGACGAAATTGCGCTAGATGAAACCATACATATAGAAAGTATCAAAAAGCTTATTGCAGATTTGCCTGCGTTGATGAGCAGTCAATCTTCGAGAGTAGCAGAGGAACTTGATGAAGGAGGCGAATCCCCAGTTTCAGAGTTCGAGGCCAAAACGGGAATTGGGCCAGTTATATTAAAAAATGTAAAACCGCCAAACGTGGTGGAAAAAATATGGCAGATTTTATCAGGCATTGAAGAATTCTCAGGAATTGGTATAGAAACATTTTTTGGAGTGAAACCTCGTAGCTTTGAAGCAGATTCGGATAGAGAAAGAACTATTCAAGAGAAAGTCAACGCAGTCTATCACCAGTTAAATTTTCTCGGTTACTATCGTGATTCAAAAATGAAAAAAGATAGAAGATTTCGGGCATCCTTTAGTGATATGACGCATGCAGGTGTTGCTTCATTTTGTCATTTTTTTCTGTGTAGAGACGAAGATTTGGTAATGAAGGCTGCTGCGGCTTATGAATATTTAGGTGTAAACACTAGAGTATTGCACTATAAAGCTTACAAGAAAATGCAGCCGACCGCTGACACGTCGGCTGATTAGGAATTACCAAATAAATACTCTAAAACGTTTTTGTCCAAAAACGAGTTTACCCGACCGTCTGCTCCTCGCTCATAACAGCCAGTCATGCATTTATAATCTTTCCATCTAAACGCTTACTTCAGGTATCAGCCACTACACGTCACGTTTCAATATTGAGCAGTGGTTGTCATTGTATATAGGGTTATAGATTAATTAACTGCAAAATCGCGAGTTTCTAAATAGCTTGGAACGCTTTTAAAACAGGCCTTCAGCCTACTTGCAAGCGCTGTGGTTACTGGCGCATCACACATTAACTTGCCATTATATTTCTCGTTAGTTAGTGCTACTAAAATTAACGAGTCATAGCTTGGTTTACTTTGTATTTTATGAATTACCATCCCCTGCTCTGCTGAAACCTTTATTAAATCAAACTCTTCTTTTGCAGGTTGTGTTATAGCGAGCTTTTTTACATATAACGGACTTTTAAAGGTCAGCTTGGTAGTAAAAAGTGCTTTGCCACTGCGCTCAAAATGGCCATTAAACACAGTGGTATTTAACGTGGGTGTCAGCTTATTTATTAATAAATTTAAATCAAATTTGGTTGGTAAAATGGTGATCTGACTTTTTTTTTAGTGACTCGTTTAGTGCTTTTTTGATTATTTTAAGATGGGTGTCATCTGTAGTTACTTCATACACTATTTGGTAGTCGTGTGGAGGGGCGTATAACGGCATGTGGCTAGCCAGTACTTTATCGCCGGCTAATATAAGCGCCATGCCATGAAAACCCACATAACTGTGGGTTTTATGTGTGTTGTGTGCATTGTGCTGAGGGGCGCTTGCAAGTGCTGCGCTCGACCATAAAATAAAAAGTAGCAGTATGTGCTTCATGGTTAATGCTCAAAAATAAATATAGCGTTACTATAAGCTGGTTTTTATGTATAAATAATCGATAATAAGTTGTTAGCTGTTTCCCTTTAATCAATACGGTTTGGCGCTATGCATTTAGACGACATTGAAAAAGTAATTCATATGGCGGGTTCGCAAAATCTGCACACAACCGCTAAGCATTTTAATATTACCCCAGGTGCGCTGTCTAAAACGCTAAAAAAGGTTGAGGCAAACTTAGCCACGCAGCTGTTTAATCGTGTGGGTAAAAGCTTAGTACTTAATGATAAAGGCAAAGAGTTTGTTAAGCACAGTAGTGATTTAGTTCATAATTACCAGCAGCTTACTAGCCGCTTTAAAAGCGATAACCATAAATTTAATTCAGTCATTGCAGGCCCTGCAATTTTACTTAAAAGTGGCTTAAAAAAGTTACTTACCCCTCTTAGCAACCTGCCCTGTTCGGTACGTATTAATAATGTATTTGAAGGTGAAGCCATAAGCCAAGTGGCGTCGGGCGCGGCGCATATTGCGCTAGTAACTCGCGAGGCACTAAATAACAGCTCACATACTAATTTAGTGGCGGTTGATGTATTTAATACTGGGTTTAGTGTGGCTGCGCATGCTTCGCATCAGCTAGTACAAAAAGGTTTAACAACGCTTAATAAAAACCAATTACTGCAGGCGGCTTTTGCATGCCCGCTGTTTTCACCCCTGTGCGGCTTAGAGCAAGGAATAGGCTCCGACGGCTGGCAAGATAATATTGCACCGCGCAATATTGTATTTAGATGCAGCGATTACAGTGCATTAATAGAGGTGGTTCAAAGTGGCTTGGCGTTGGCGTATTTACCTAACTTTGTGATTGATGATTTAGGGCTTACAAAATTAACTGTAAAGGGGGTTAACAGTCACTACAGTGAAAGCATTGTAATGATATACAAACCTTCAAAGGCCGATGGTTGGCTTAATAAACTCATGCATTCTTTATAAAAAAGCGCTTAAAAATATAGAGCGCCTTAACCACTACATTAAGACGCTTTAGGATGAAAACTTTAATTTGCTAGCTATTAAAAATTATACGCTAACGACATTTTAAATTGAGTTGGCGCACCTGGGTAAACCCATAAAGCGTTGTAGCTGCTTTCGGCGTAATCTTCATCAAAAAAGTTATTAACACTTATATTAAGCTCGGTTTGCTCGGTTAAGTTAACGTTGCCAAACACGCCTACTAATTGGTAGCTTGGTAGCCTAAAACTTAAATCGGCGGCATCACCTAAACGGCTGCTGGTGTATTGGTAGCTTGCACCAAACTCAAGCTCTTTACCCATTAACGCTGTTTGTTGGCTAAGCGTAAGGTTTAAGTTATTTTTTGGTACATTAACCAGCGGGCTGCCTTTTTCAATTGGCACGCCCCAATCTGCATTTATAATGTCGTTTGCTGTGGTGGCATCTATATAGGCGTACGATAAGTTAAACGCCGTTGCATCAGTAATATAGGTATTTAAATCAAGCTCAACCCCTTTACTATCGGCTTTACCAATAGGCGCTGAAAAACCAACGTTTACAGGGTCTGCCACTAACATATTACTTTTAGACGCATCAAAAAATGCCACAGTACCGTTTATGCCGAAGTATTCAAACTTAGCGCCAACTTCAAACGAGTCACTGTATTCAAAGCCAAACGGGTCGCCGCTTGCATCAGTGCCGCTCAGTGGTAAAAAGCCTTCTGAGTAACTGCTGTAAAAGGTGAGTGCGTTATTTAGCTCGTACACTACGCCAACACGAGGGCTTACTTGGCTTTCAGAGCTGGTCGAAAACACGTCGCTGTTGGTTTCTAAAATATCTTGGTCAACGCTGTCAAACCTTAGGCCCACTAATAGCTTAAATTTGTCGGTAATATCCATTTGATCTTGAACATAAATACCGTAAGCGTTTTGCTCTTCGTCGTTTTCGTAAAGCAGGCTTACTGCTGGGCGTTCAACATCGTAATTTGGCTCAAAAATATCAACGGTATAAGTGCCGTTACCGCCTCGATAGCGAGAAAGCGCAGTGCGTAGATCGTACTTGTATGCATCGGCACCTATTAACATATGGTGCGTAATACCGGCTGTGTCTACACTGCCGCTTAACTCAAACTTTACACTTAAATCTTCTACTTCGTAGTCGCGATAACGCTGCTGGCGAGTAAGTGTGCGGCCATCGTCAAATAACGATTGGCGCGATGGTGAAAGCTCAGCATCTGACGAAAACCCCGTTAACGTAGAGCTACGGTAGTTTGCACCGGCCACTAACGACCATTCATCGTTAATATCGTGATTTAAAGTAATTTGATGACCACGAGAGTAAACCTGCGTGTCGCCATCGTTTGGGTTACCTAGATAACGCGAGTTTGGTACGGTGTCAAAATCGTTATCAAGTACGACAACACCACGGTCAAATAACTGCGCTAAATCTACGTATTCAAACTCATAAGTCACACTGGTTGATGCGTTTATTTGATGATAAATAGACGGCGTAATTACCTTTTTATTGGTGTACACCTCATCGCGGTAGCTGTCGCTATCTTGCCACGCGCCATTTATTCTAAACGCGGTGGTGTCGTTAATGCCGTTTGTGTAATCGCCTTCAACGCGATTAAAACTGTCGCTGCCTAAGCTTAGTTTTAGCTCACCTTGCGGCTCAAACTGTGGCTTTTTAGTCACAATATTTACAGTACCGCCGGGCTCTGAGCGCCCATAAAGTGCTGAGCCTGGGCCTTTTAGTACTTCAATGTAATCAATGTTAGATACATCACGCGGGCCGCTAAAACCACGCCCACCGCTAAAGCCATTAATTAAATAGCCCGATGGCATGTTTTCGTTACCCGAAAGGCCACGAATAGAAAAGCTATCCCATAATGCGCCGCTGTTGTTTTTGCGCGAAATACTGGCCGAAAAATCGAGTGCGTCTTGTAATTTAGTAATGCCTTTTTGATCAAGTGTAGCACTGCTAACACTTACAATAGATTGCGGCATTTGCTTTTGGGGAATGTCGCCACGGTATGCTTGTTTATAAGTAACCGATATTTTTTCAATTTCGTCGTTTTGCTCTTGCGCCACTGTTTGCGCACTTATGCCTAAACAGGCTAAATAAATTAAAGAGTACTTCATGATGATTAGGGAAATAAACAAATGTTATATTATAACGGAAAGTTTACCATGTGTTACTTTGTAACAAAACTACTTTTTAAAAATTAAACTCAGGCTAGCAGCTTTGTATACATCACGTTAGTATGGTGATCTCTTTAGGTTACATAACGATAATTACATGAGTATAAAAACAAACGCGTTAATTTACTTTTTAGCCTTTTGCAGTGGCTTTTGCATTATGGGAATTGAGCTTTTAGGAGGGCGAATTTTAGCACCTTTTTTTGGTAGTAGCGTACATATTTGGGGCAGTATAATTACTGTATTTATGCTTAGCCTTTCTTTTGGTTATTTACTCGGTGGCAAGCTCAGTACTAAAAATGCATCGCTTACAAAATATGGCTTAATATTTTTAACTGCCAGTATTATGGTGGTGCCTATTGCGCTGTTTTCGCAGCCAATAATGGAATTTATTTTCACCCACATTGAAGATAGCCGTTATGGCTCTTTGCTTGCCTCTACGGCTTTGTTTTTTATTCCTACCGTTATTTTAGGCATGATCTCGCCTTACTCGGTGCGTTTATTAGTCACCGACAGCCATAAAAGTGGCCAAGTTGCGGGTATTTTATATTTTGTAAGCACGTTGGGCAGCGCCTTAGGGACTATTATTACCTCGTTTTACTTTGTATTGGCGTTTGATGTAAACACCATTATAAGTGCCTTTGCGTTAACCTTGGGCCTGTTAGGTGTGCTGGCAATTACTGTTAATAGCCTTGCTGGTAATAAGGAGCTTGCCCATGCGTAACTGTTTATTATTTTTAGCGGTACTGTTTTCGGTTGCGGCGCACAGTAATGTAGTGCACGAGGAGCGTTCTTTATATCGCAATATTATTGTTGATGAAACAGGTAACCTACGCTGCTTAAAATTTAATACAAAAAGTAGCCAAACCAGCCAAAGTTGTATGTATAAAAACGACCCCGACAAACTCGTTTTTAATTATACCAAGCTTACGTTTGCCAGCCTTTTAGTGACCGATGACCCAAAAAATGTGCTGGTTATAGGCTTAGGTGGCGGAACGCTTTCTAATGTAATTCATGAGCTTTACCCTGCTGCTAAAATTCATAATGTTGAAATAGACCCAGCAGTGTTAAAAGTAGCCCGCGATTACTTTAACTTTATAGAAACCGATAACGTTACATCAAGCGTGCAAGATGGGCGTATATTTATAAAACGCGCCGCTATTAAAAAGCAAAAGTACGACTGGATTATTCTTGATGCATTTAATGGCGACTACATTCCTGAGCATTTACTTACTAAAGAGTTTTTTGAAGAAGTACAAAGCGTATTGGCTGATGGCGGTGTTATTGCTGCTAATACGTTTTCGAGCAGTAAATTATACGAGCATGAGTCGGCAACGTACCACGCCGTGTTTGGCGATTTTATTAACGTAAGCCGTGCTAATCGAAGTAATCGTATTATTTTAGCGGGCATTAAAACTATACCAACGCAGGCGCAACTTAACGAGCGTATTAGCGCCCTTGCACCACGTTTAAAAAAATACGATGTAGATATAAAAGCAATTAGTACCTACATGCAAAGCACCAAAAACAACCGAGACTGGCCTGCAGATACAAAAGTACTTACCGACCAATACTCCCCCGCTAACCTTCTTAACTTTTGAAACTAGTAGTGTGAACTATTTAAAACGCGGTTTACCGCGTTTTAAATATAACTTATTACATGCTTAAATTTACTTTTGGTTATTAGTACAATCATTGGTAACTTTATAATATTATTATAAAAATTAAACTTAGTTGTTCGTAATGAACTTTATAAGTGACTTACAGCAAAATGCTGTTTATAAATTATGGGTATTAACATGTTGGAAGTTATAGGCATCATTGCCTCTGTATTAGGAATACTCGCTTTTTTTGCTGTCGCACCAAAAGATTTACTCACTAACTTTAAAAGTTGGTTTGTAGAACCTGTTAGCTCTATTAGTAAGTACAAACATAAATTAGATATAAAAGAATTATTTGATTTACTTAACGTAGAAGATATACGTCCTGAAAACCTTTTCGTTAAAACGCCCTTAAAAAGTAGTAGCTTTGATTCGGAGTTACTTGATTACAATACAAAGCTTCCTGATGAATTAGAAATACTAAAACAAAAAGAAATAGCCGATAAAAAAGCACATTCAGAATTAAACGGCCTAACGTTGGATAATAATGGATCTTTTGGTCTTAGGCGTATTGATGTAAGTAGACCTGAGGGTACAAATGGTAAACGTAATAATATTTACAAACTTATATTAGAACCAACAGATTACTTTAGTTTTGTGTTTCCAAATTTATGCCTAGAAAAACCCTATTACAGCGATGCGACTCAAGAAAACCATACTTTAAGAGATATGCTTTCGTTAGATAAAAAAGTATTGTCTATATCAACAATGAGGAACTTTCCGCAGGTACAGTTTAAAGTTGGTACAGGTACGTTAGTCGTCACTAAAGATGGTTATGTGATTTGCTCTGTTAGATCCATGAACCAGTTTATTGCAGGTAAGCAAAGTAATGATGAAATATCAGTACATTTGTCTGCTGCTGAAGGTATGTACCGTTCCGTAAACAATCCACTATGTAGCGATATTGACGACCAAAATAAACCTTCACCTTTTGCTACGAGCGCACGTTCGCTTAAAGACGAACTTAATTTATCTGATGAACACTTCGACACTAAAAATATAAGTTGTATAGGATATTTTACCGACTTAAAAAGAGCGCAGCCATTTTTTCTGTTTTACTTACAGCTTAATCTAACAATTGATGAGTTTTTCTCTATTTATTCTAATACAAGCGCTGATATACATGAAAACGAAGCTATTTTTGCTTTACCAAAAAATTTCAAAAATCTAAATAAGTTATTCTCGGGTGTATCTTTTAGCGAGCTAGATACTAAATATCCTGCGATATACACTGATTTTTTTACAACTAACAGTGGTACAAAAGTGAGAATTGCTTCAAACCATGCAAAAGCAGGTTTTGCTTCTTATGCCTTCAAAGATCTTGGACCCATCACTCAAAACATGATTTAACATTTATTACTTCTCTAAAAAAATACAGTGGCTTTTAAATAACCTTAAAGATTAATACTATTTAAAAACCACTATTTCATTCCCGATTTTAAATTTTAAAATATCTACATTTTGATACATCACCATACATTTACTTAGCACGCTAACTAATGTTAAAATACTTAGCATGCTAACTAATTTGGGGTGGTTATGACTACTCAAAAACCTTTTCACGAAACGCTCGATTTAACCATTATCGGTAATATGGGCCGCGTCCATAGGTTATGCCGTGAAGCCGTTACGATAGCTGTTGAGCCTTTAGGGCTTACGCAATCACGTTGGACAGCTCTAATGCACATAGATATGCGCGGCGAAGGGTTAACTCAACTTGAGCTTGCAAACAGCTTAGGTATAGAAATGCCTTCACTCACTCGCACTTTAAAACAATTAGAGGATCAGCTTTTAATCACCCGCAAAATAGATGAGCACGATAAGCGCAGTAAAAAGATTTATTTTACTGAGCAAGGCGGCACTATTTTGCATTCTTTATTGGAGACAGTCAGCGACATAAAAAATCAGTTATACAGCGATTTATCTACTGAGGAGCTAGATGCCATGGCATTGTGTTTACTCAAAATGGAACAAAACGCACTTAAATGTATTGAAGTTAATAAGTAAGGTTAAAAATGACACCCGATCAAAAATTTGCACGCTATGTAAGGTTTTCTCTCATAGGGTTTATTTTAGTATTTGTTTATTATTTAGTGGCAGATATGGTTTTACCTGTTACGCCGCAAGCGCGTGTTTATCATCCTGTTGTGCAAATATCTCCACAAATTAGTGGTCGAGTTACTAATGTAAAAGTAAGTAATAACCAAGCTGTTAAAGCTGGCGATGTTTTATTTAGTATCGACCAAGACCCATATATTTTAGCCAAAGAGCAAGCGCAATTAGCACTGGACGACGCAAAGCTGCAAAACAAGCGTTTAGATACAAATGTAAAAGCGCTTGAAGCACAAATAAGCGCAGCCAAGGCAAAGCAACACGAACAAAAGTTACTTAAAAACCGAGGCGAAAAGCTCTATACGCAAAAGTCTATATCGGAACAAGCGCTTGAAAGCATTCGTGCCAATTTTCAAGCTAGCAAGTCAAGCGTTGCAGCCCTTGAAGCGCAATTAGCCGAGGCTATTTTGGCGCGTGGTGAAAGTGGCTCGCAAAATTTAGCAATGCGCCATGGCGCTAACCAATTAGCGCAAGCTGAACTTAATTTATCGTACACACAGGTGCGCGCTTTAAGCGATGGCACCGTTGCTAATTTGCAGCTGCTCGATGGTGCTTACGCTGTTGCTGGGCAACCTTTATTGGCTATTGTGGCTAAAAAAGCTGATCTGGTTGCCGACTTTAGAGAAAAGTCACTTTCTAATATGAAACCGGGTTCTAAGGCTCTGGTGGTATTTGATAGCCGCCCTGGTGAAGTTTACGAGGCCGTACTTGATACTTTTGAAGCGGGTGTAAGTAGCGGACAGCTAAGTGCTAATGGTTTATTAAGTACCACCGAAACCAGTAACCGCTGGGTTCGCGATGCACAGCGTCAACGTATTCATTTAAAGCTTACAAACCATCAAGATTTAATAGCCAATATGCCAAGTGGTTCTCGTGCAACGGTGCAATTATTGCCGCAGTCGAGTATTGGACAATGGTTTGGCTCAATACAAATTAGATTTATTAGCTGGTTACATTACATTTATTAAAGGAGGCCTTATGAGCAAAGTTGTTAGCCAAGGCCCACAATTAGATTCCAATGGCCTGCGCCAAGCACTGCGTATTGCAGGCGGGTGCACAATTGGTTTTACAATTAGTAAATTAATGAACTGGCCAAACGGTATATTTTTTACCGTTTACCCTATGTTGTTATTAGGTATGGTGCCTACATTTAGTCGCGCTGTTATAACGCAATTTATTGCCTCGGCTGCGTTTAGCGCCTTTGTAGTGCTGATTATGCAAGGGCTGTTTTCTCATTTGCCTGTAGTAATGACCTTGTTAGTTTTTGCTGTTTTTTGCATTTTGTTTTATCAAATGAGCTCAGGCGCCGCCTTTTTATTTGGTGCTTTAGGTGTGGTGAGTTTATCTATTCAGTTGCACTTTTCAAGTTATGTAGATCAAGGAAGTAGTATTTATCCGCTTATTTTAAGTAATGGTTTAGCTATTTTTTTAACCGCGATTATTGCTGCAATAATGCATGGCATATTCCCTGATGTAACTGCCCGGCCAGGGCGAGCAATGCCTACTAAAGCAAAAGAAAGTATTCGTCATGAAGTACTGCTTTGTGCAAGTGTGGCTACACTTTCTTTTGTTGTTTTTCAGGTACTTGATTTAAACGACTCTATTTCGGCGCAAGCAGCATCGGTACTTATTTTATTTTCATTATGCTGGAAAGCCGCAGGAATGGCTGCATGGCAACGTGCTATAGGCACACTTATTGGCTGTAATGCTGCACTTTTATCGCAATTGCTTTTATATAGCCACTCAGACTTTTTACTTTTCCCAATTATTACTTTATGGATACTGTCGTTTATATTTGCGCGTTTTCATATTTTAGGTGGCGGTATACCGGGCATTGGCTTTGGCGTACTAACAACCTTTGGTATTTTGTTTGGTAACTATTTAGGCCCTGGGCAAGACCTAGTTTACAGCGCGCTATATAGATTTAGCTCGGTATCTGTGGCTATTATTTTAAGTTTGTGTGCGGTGTATGTAATGCACCATATACTTAATCGCTTTAGTGTTACTCGTCATCATACTTTTGATTAGCACATTAATTTATAAGCATTAAAAAAGGCTGCAGTTGCAGCCTTTTAATTTAAGATGTGGGCTTACTTTTAAACTTTAACCCTGCAATTAATAACAGTGGGCCTATAAACATGGCAAGGCCATATACGCCGCCTGTTACTGCATATTCGGGCTTATTTAAAAAGCTTATAGCAATTAAAATAGCCAGCGATGCGTTTTGAATGCCTACCTCAATCCCAAGTGTTAACGAATCAGTTAAAGATAGTTTTGAAAGCTTTGCTATGAGCAGCCCAATGATCATTGAACCAATATTAAGCGCTATACACGCCCAAAATACATCGTTAAACGAGCTTATGAGTAAGGCGCGTTCTTTTATTACTAGCGCGGCTATCATGGCGAGCATAAAAAATAACGAAAAACGCCTAAAAAACGGCTCGCTTTTAATCGCAAATTCGCTTTTAAAATGACGCAGGCTTATACCTATTGCTACCGGTACTAAGGTGATTACAAATAGCCCAAGTGATGTAGTTAATATAGAAAAGCTGGCATCGTCTTGTGGTGCAAATTGGTGCATGGCAAAGCCAATAATAAAGGGGGTGGTAATAATGCTAATAGCAGTTGAGGCGGCGGTTAAGCTTACCGAAAGCGCTAAATTAGCCTTTGCGAGCTGGCTCACTACGTTTGACATAGTACCGCCTGGGCACGCGGCTAAAATCATTAACCCTATTGCAATTGGTGTGGGTAAGTTAAGTAAATAGCATAAACCTAAAGCCAGTAGCGGCATAGCAATAATTTGCCCTACCAAACCCAAAGCAATTGCTACGGGCTTTTTAAAAAGTCGCGAAAAGTCGCCAAGTGTAAGCCCAAGCACCATTCCAAATATTATAAGTGCAAGGGCAAGTGGGAGTATGATTTCTGTTAAAAATGATGCGTTCAAATTAGCCGGCCTTTGTTGTTTTTGATGGCAATAATACTTAGTCGTTAAATGAGTATAGGATTAGCTGCGTAGTTGTTGCTACGCGTTTAACTTATCTTCATTTACTAAATTATGGCTTTTATGCTTAACTTTCATCAGTAAACACATATGTTTGCACGGCTTTGTTGTTTTAGCTTACGTTATTAGTTGTGTTAAAAGTTGTGCACCACATAACAGTGGTAAGATTTATGTAATTGGCAATGGCTGTAAAGCCCCTTTACGTTTTAACAACGTTGCTATTTATTTAAGGTGTTAGCCACACGCTCACTTAATTCTGGTAATACTGTTTGCTCAAACCATGGGTTCTTTTTAAGCCAAATATTATTGCGTGGGCTTGGGTGCGGTAATACTAAATATTGTGGCCAATACTCACGCCACGATTTTACTAACTCGGTTAAAGGCCTATTTTTTGTGTGAGGTAAATGATACGCCTGTGCGTATTTACCAAGCACTATTGTTAGTTCTAAATTTGGCAGAGCACCCAGTAATTGCTCTCTCCATGCGGGCGCGCATTCTTTTCGAGGTGGTAAATCGCCCGACTTACCTTTACCAGGGTAGCAAAAGCCCATAGGTAAAATAGCTATTTTTTGCGGATCATAAAACTCATTAACACTTAGCCCAAGCCATTCGCGTAGGCGGTTTCCGCTGGCATCGTTAAAGGGTTTACCGCTTTGGTGCACTTTAATACCGGGCGCTTGGCCTGCAATTAAAATACGGGCGTTAGGGTTAAATTGTATTACTGGGCGAGCGCCCAAAGGTAAATGTGGTTCGCAGATCACGCATTTACTAACTTGCTCTATTAATTGGCTGGTATTCATGTTTATTTGGCCTTAAATGCTTAATATTTATCCTAAATGGCCATTTCTACCCACTGAGTTGGTAAAAAATCGGTTTATTTTAATTAAAACGGCCTTTAGTTGGTAAAATTGTGATCTCTGTTTAAAAAAGCGCTGTAGCCCTTGTAATACTTAGTGTTTTTCAGACCAAACTGCAAATTCGTTACCACTGGGCTCTGTAAAATGAAAGCGGCAACCACCCGGAAATTCAAAAATAGGTTTTACTATTTCACCGCCAAACTGCGTTACTTTTTTATAAGTTGCATGAATATCGTTACTGTAAAAAATCAGTAGAGCAGCCCCATTTTGAGTAAGCGATTTAAGCGGCGCATTAAAAAAACCGCCATCAATCCCTTGGCCGCTAAACGCCGTGTACTCTGGGCCGTAGTCGGTAAATTGCCAATTAAACACGTTAGTAAAAAAGCTTTTTGTGGCTGTTAAATCGCACGCTGGAAACTCGACATAATTTAGCTTTTCGTGGTTGCTCATTATAATTTTGCTCTTTATGTTGGCCTGTAATTACCACTTTAAACCTAAGCTATTGGCTTATCAACAATACTAAAACTGCCCAGATCAGTATTTTACTAAGCTTTAAAAATTTAATTTAGATTAACTTAATTGTACAAATGAGAATAGCTATCTTTTGTATTTGAACCCTATATAATAGCGCCTTCATTTTATCCTCCATGTTTAAATATAGGATTTGTTAACTATGCAGGCACCGTTGCATCGTGCATCTTTTACTAAGTTTAACCTTGCTGCATTATTAAAAATTGCCAGTAGTTACAGGCTATTAGTATTTTTACGTTTTTTTATTGCCATTGTGGGCGGTTACGCTTTTACCTCAGCGAGTATTGCATTATTAAGTGCTGTGTTGCCAATTGCTAAACAAGATGCGGTTTTGTTTTGCGTGTCTATTAGTATTTTAATTTATGCGATTGTGTTTATTTATGCATTTGCGATTAAGTCGCTCAAAACTGTTTGGATCAGTATTTTACTAAGTACAGGACTGTTTGTTGGAATACTAGCAGTATTAAAGGATTGGCTATGAAAGACAGTTTTTTTAGGTCGATGACCTGGCTACACACCTGGGTAGGCTTACTTACTTGCTGGATTATTTACGTCATTTTTTTTGCAGGCACGGTTAGCTTTTTTAGAGACGAAATAAACCTGTGGAACCAGCCCGCAATTCATAATGTGCAAGCTCAAACCGACAGAGTGGCCGCGCAGCGTATGCAAATTGTTAAAGGCTTTGATTATTTAAGCCACCATGGCGCTGGCTCTAATAGTTGGCGAGTAACGCTACCAGAGCAGCGCACTCCCTATTTGGTGTATGGCTATGCGAAACCAAAAGAGCCAGGGCAGCGTCGCAGTCAATTTGTAAATACCCAACTAAATCCTAACACAATGCAAGAACTACCACCTTTCGTAGATACCAAAGGCGGTAACTTTTTTTATCGGCTGCATTACCAGCTTTATTATTTAGATGCCATAACTGGGCGTTGGCTAGTGTGTTTTGCCAGCTTTTTTATGTTGCTTGCGATTATATCGGGCGTAGTAATTCATAAACGTATTTTTAAAGATATGTTTAGTTTTAGGCGTAATAAAGGAGTGCGTAGCTGGTTAGATGCGCACAACTTAAGCTCGGTGCTTGCTTTGCCATTTCATTTAATGATTACCTACACAGGTATTATTACGCTTATATTTATGTTGTTCCCCTACCCTGCGCTAACTACCTACGACAATGGCATGCGTGGCTTTTTTAACGATGTAACACCTAGCAATAACGTGACTAATAAAGCGCAAGGCAGCGCGGCAATGTTGCCTATTAATACCATTTTGGATCAGGTTTATACTAAGTGGCCAGATGCAGATATTCGCAGTGTTAGAGTAAGCGAGCCTAATATGGCGGCCTCAACGGTTACTGTTTTGGTAGACCCTGGTAAGGCGCTGCGCGATCAAACACCAAGGCTTTTATTTAGTGGTGCCACAGGCGAGCTTGTTGACCAATCGGCAGATGAACTCACTAACAGCAAGGCGCTTTACGAGTCACTTAACTCTATGCATACAGGGCGCTTTGCAACACCACTATTACGCTGGTTGTATGTATTAGGCGGTATTGCAGGCTGTGTGATGATAGCTACTGGCTGCATAATGTGGGCTAAACGCATACGCGAGCGCAGTAAAGGTAAGGCATCGTTTGGCTTACAATTAGTAGAAGGTTTAAACCTTGCCACTATTATGGGCTTACCGCTTGCAACCTGCGCGTTTTTTATTGCTAATAGGTTACTTAGCCCTACCCTTTCTGGGCGCGACGATAAAGAAGTAACAGCGTTCTTTTTAGCTTGGTTAGTGGCGGGTGTTATTGCTCTAATTAAACGCGATAAGCTGCAATGGCGGGTAATGGCCGCTATTAATGCGCTTGCATGTTTAAGCGTACCTGTAGTTAATGCGCTCACAACTAATGGTAATATTGTTAGTTATTTAATGCATAAACAGTGGGTATTATTTATATTTGATGCGCTATTTTTGCTCTTTAGTATATTGTTTTTAGTACAAACCGAAAAATTACGTACTGCTACAAAAGCTAAATGCTCACCCTCAAGTAGCCGTTCAAACACTAGTAAAGGGCAAAAAGCATGATTGATTTACTTAGTTTTAGCCTGTGTTTGTTTGCGTTTAATGGTTTTGCGCTGGCTAAATTTAACCATTTTAAAGATGTTTTTAAAAAACGCCCAACCGAATTACAACGCAAACAGTTTTTAGCTATTGCTTGGATCAGTATTTTACTAAGTTTAGTGCTTTGTGTAGAAACACAAAGTGGCTATGGTGCACTGCTGTTTTGCGGATTTATGAGTTTAAGTGTTTTAATTATAACGATTTTTTATAATTTACTCACCGGATTCGTAAAAGTGTTTAGTGTTTTAAATGTGGTATTAATTGCAGTGAGCGGGCTATTTTTAGCGTTAAATTATCACTAGTTAGTAAAATCGTGATCTGAAGATACAAATTTTAGGCGAAAAAAATGGCAAGCTATAAAGCTTGCCAACAATAAGGGGATATTCAGTATGTCCAACACTTGCATGTCTCGTTGCAAGTGCAGCTAATATAGCCCGAACATATTTAACTTACCTTACAGTGAGATGATCGTTTTATTACAGCTATAAAGGGCTTTACATTGCTTACTGCTCAACCCAAATTATTTGATCTGTAGCAAAACCAAGTTTTTTAGCTTTAGTTGTAAAATGTTGTTTAAGTTCATCGCTCACTGTAGGTGTGCGCGATAAAAACCATAAATAATCACGGTTGTAGCTCGTTATAAATGCATACTGGTAGTCAGGCTGGTCAAGCTCAAAAATTACGTAAGCACCATAAAATGGGCCAAAAAACGACACTTTAAAATGGCCTATGTCACTGCCTTCTACAAACTTTGCTAAGCCTTCTGCTTCATCCCATTTTTGCTCTTTAGTGATATACCCTTTGTTAAGCACCTTTACTGTGCCGTCGTCGTTTACTGTGTAAGTAGCTGTTACTTGCTCCATGCCTTCTTCAAATGAGTGATTTAGGCGGGCAATTTCGTACCACTTACCTTTGTATTGCTCAAGGTCAAAGTTTTTAACGGGGGTAATACCTTCAGGTGCACTTGTGCAAGCAGTGAGTAAAAATAACCCTGTAATAAGTAAAATAGTCGTAATGGCCTTCATGAAAGCTCCTTTTTAAATGTGATGATGTTTGTACGATCGCAAGCAAATAAAGTTTGCTAGCCGATTAAAATAAATTGCTATAGGATCAGCTAAATACTAGAGCAATTAAAAGATTAAAGTATGAAAATATGGGTAGATGCCGACGCGTGCCCCGTGGTAATAAAAGAAATTCTTTTTAGAGCAGCAGAGCGCACGCAAACACCAACCATTTTAGTGGCTAATCATGCAATGCGCATTCCGCCTTCAAAGTTTATTAGCCGCGTTCAGGTTTCGAGCGGGTTTGATGTTGCCGATGACGAAATAGTAAAACGCGTAGAAAAAGGTGATTTAGTTATCACGGGCGATATACCCCTTGCCAGCGAAGTTATTGATAACGGCGGCCAAGCACTTAACCCGCGTGGAGAGCTTTACACGCCAGAAAACATTCGCTCGTTATTAAACGTGCGCGACTTTATGGATACGATGCGCTCAAGCGGCGTTGAAATGAGTGGCGGGCCTCCACCACTTAGCCAAACCGACCGCCAAAACTTTGCTAATAACCTTGACCGAATTTTAGCGCAAAACAAGGCCAAGTAAGTGACAGAGCAAGCTATTGGCCTAGGTGTACAAAATTTTAATGTAGCCGTGTATGTCGCAAAAGCGCCGCCGATGCCCTACTTTGAAACCCTGCAAAGTGTTGAGCCTGTAATAAACGAGCAAATAAATACCATAAATCAGCATTGTGGAAATGGTTGGCGCAAGGTGTTTAACGTATACGCTAAAGTGCTATTTGCACTACCGAGCGAGCATTACAGCTTTGCTAAACAAGCCGATAGTTGGCAAGCGTATCGCGATACATTTTTACTGCAAAATAACAGTAAAACAGCCCTTTTATTTAGTGCGCCCATTATTAACGGCACTAATAAAAACCAGTTACATATAATTGCTGGGCGTACACATGCAAAAAACTTACTTCAACAAGGTAAGCTAAATGCGCAATTTAATTGGTTAGACGATGAGTTTGCAATTGATACAACGAATAACATTATTGTGTGCCCGTATTTCGATTACAGGCAGCTAAGTAATATAAAAATTGCGAGATTAAGCGAGCTAGTTGCCAAGCTTAAAACATCTAATTGAAAATGTAAGGAGTCAACATGGCAGGAATTTTAGAATTAAACACCTTGCTTAAAACAATGAACCCCGAGCTTAAGCAAGATGAATACATATTTTGTTGTTTAGCAGGCAGCCTTGCCGACTATGTTCATTTAAACCCACTTGCCAGTTATGTTGAAAATGAAGGCCTAACCCTTATTTTAAACGCAGACACAGCCGAGAAAGCCGGTATTACTTACGAGAGTAAATATAATTTAATTACCCTTAATGTGCATTCAAGCCTTGAGGCTGTAGGGTTAACCGCTGCGGTATCGGCTAAATTTACCGAGCATAATATTAGCGCTAACGTAGTAGCTGCGTTCTATCACGACCATATTTTTATACAAACCGATAAAGCGCAGGCCGCGATGAAAGCACTTGGAGAGATTGGTTAGAGACTTAGTTGATATAAATCTGATCTGAGTAACATGTAATCAGTGGTTTGCGATCTTTTTTATGTAAAACACAAAGCCGATATTGCAGTATCGGCTTTGGTTGTTGTTTTATTTATCGCTGCAAAAGTGACGCGCTACAGACTCTAGTTTTACTTTATCGCCTGCAGTTACGGCTACACATTGCGTATTTTTATCAAGTTTTTGCTTTTGAATTACAGTAAATTCACCCTCGTTGGCAGCGTATAAATTATATTGATAGGCATCATTACCGCCTTCAAATAATGCGGTAAATAACCCTCCCACTAACCCACCAATTATTGCTCCGCCGAGCATTTCTTCGCTGTTGCCATCTAAGTTATCGACAAAGCCGAATCCGGCGCCAGCTGCTATTCCTGTGCCTACTTCAGATGAAAGTGTTACGGGTTGCATTGATTCTACTGATGCGTAGTAACGCTTAACTATTTGGTTTTGATTGTTTCGATCTACCCTTGTGATGCACAGCCTGAGAGTAGTAATACCGCGATAAGATACTTTTCCATGTTGAATCCCTTAAAATATTTAATAGGGAGATTGTAAGTATGAAAGCATAAAAAATATGTGAGGAGTTTGTTTGTAGCTGTCAGGAAATGTAAGGATGTGTATAAAATAAAACACCGAGTATGCATACTCGGTGTTATGGGGTTACATTACGTAAACTTTATGTTTTTAAACAACGTACCCGCTAAAACCAAGCGCTTTAAAATAAAGCTTAGGAATGCCGTATTTACACTCGTTAAGTAACTCGCTAAAGCGCATTCTATCAAGTGGGTAAAATTCACTTTCTAAGTTTTGAGCTGTGTAGGCTTGCCCTGCATCACTTAAGCCTAAATCGGCACACACTGTAATTTGTGCTTCGCGCTCAAAGTCGGTTTCGGGTTTCATTAAATCGCTGATAAATAAGTTTGCGCCTTTATTTAAATTAGCTTTAATGTTTTTAAGTAGCTGCTTTTTACTGCCGTCGTCTTCTAAAAAGTGCATTACGAGTAGGCATAGTGCGGCATCGGCCTTTGTTGAAAGTTTATCAAGCTCGCCTTCAATAACGTTAACGCGCTCTGATATGCCTTGCTCTTCAAACTCTTGTTTAGCAATGGCGAGCATATCACTAGAGATATCTTGCGCAGTAAATTGCCAGGTAGGATTTAATGCTGCTAGGGCGAGTACTTCTTTTCCTGTACCAGCGCCTACGACTAAAATATGCGCATTATCCTTAAGAGTTGCTTTAAGTTGTGCATTGGTAACTTGGTGTAATAGCTCATAACCAGGCATTAAGCGTGTTATACGGCTATTGTATTGAGTTGCTTGCTCGTCTTTAAATGTTGGCATTTTTAACTCCTTTAATCAGCTTATAAAACTTCAACAGTGGAGTATCCACCACTTTGTTTACTTACATGTACTTGCGTGGCTACACGTTCGCTCATTTCACTCACGTGCGATATAACCCCTACTTTGCGGCCTTGTGCTTGTAATGAATCGAGCGCGTCCATAGCAACGCTGAGTGTTTCGCTATCTAACGTACCAAACCCTTCGTCAATAAACAAAGAGTTGATTTGAACTTTATTTGACGAAAGCGATGCAAGCCCTAATGCCAGTGCCAGTGATACTAAAAATGATTCACCACCAGAGAGCGTATTAACCGAGCGTTGTTCGTCGGCCATGTCGCGGTCAATAATGGCAATATCGAGCGATTGCGCAATGGCTGTGAGCTCGTAGCGTTTGTTAAGGGTTTTTAAATGGCTATTTGCATAATGCAGTAATATTTTTAGCGTTTGTGTTTGCGCTAAATTACGCATGGTTTTACCGGTTGCATCGCCTAATACTTTATTAAGTAGGTGCCACTGCTCTACTTGCTTTTTAAGGGTAGCGAGCTCAGTTTGTTTACCTTCAAGTGCTTTAGCATTTTGATTGTGCTGCTCTATGGCGGTATTAGTGGCAAGTAAACTATTTTGCTGCTCAGTTTGCTTTGTATTTAATGCCGCTAATTGTTCGCTAAGTTCTGTGTGGCTTTGTGATGGCTTGTTAGTATTTTGATGATCTGTATGCGCACTTTGTTGCTGTTTAAGCGCAGCATTTGCATCTAAAAGTGCAGCTGAAAGCTGCTCAAACTGGGTTAAATGAGCTTTAATTTGCTCGCTGCTTAACGTTAGTAAAATTGTGATCTGCTCATGCGTTGCCTCATTATACTGGGCTTTAAAGTCACTAAACCACTGCTTATAACGCGCATCAAGGGTTGTAAGCTCAGTGCTTTGCTCGGCTAATCGAAGCTCTGCGTTTTTAAGCTCAATTGCATGCTCGTCTCGTTTTTTTACAGCACTATCATAAGCTTGCTGGCTCGTGTTTAACTGTGTTTGGCACAGCTCAAGCTGTGCATTAATTTTTGCTTGATAGTCGTTTGCGCTTATTTGTTCGTTATTAAATAACGCAAGGCGCTCACTTTGTATTGTATTTTGTAGCTGCTGAGCGCTGACTAAATCATCTTTTAGTGTTTTAAGTGCACTCTCGCTTTTAGTAATTAGCGGCGTAAGTTGCTGCAATTGCTGATTAGCAGTGTCTATTTGTTTTTGGCTTTGCTCAAGTTGCGCATGTGTTTGCTGATACTGCTCAACCTGCTGGCTTAAATCGCTTAAGTTAAGTGAGCCTGTTTGTAGTTGCTGCCAAAAGTTGCTGTGTTCAAATTGTGCATTAAGCGTTGTAGTGAGCTCACTAATTTGCGACGTTAGCTCAGCGTGTTTTGTATTTATTTGGCTTAGTTTATTGGTTAAATCACTATTTAAATTATGCAATTGTTGCTGTGTTTGTTGCTCTAATTTTAGTGAGTTTTGTTGTTGGTTTACTTTTTCTTGCAGGGAATTTTGTTGTTTTTGCGATTCAAAATACTGCGCTTTTTGCTCATTAAGCTGTTTATAGGTTTCATCTAGCTGCTCTGCTGTAAGGGCATTTAGATGAGTACGCGCAGCCTCCATGGTGGTTTTCATTTCGCTTCGTTTAGCATTGAGCGTTTGAATGGTTTGTCCGTGCTGAGCGTGTTCGTTAACGAGTACGGCATGCTGTGTTTGATGCGTGTGTAACTGCGTTTGGGCACTATCGTGCTGCTTTTTAGCATTAGTATAGCTGGCTTCAAAATCGGCTATTAAGTTGTTTAATTGCGAGTTTTGGTTAGTAGCATAGGGGTGCTCTGTTGCACCGCACACTACGCAGGGCTCGTTAGGGTTAAGCTGTGCGCGCAAATGCTCTACGTTTTCGCTGGCACGCAGGCGAGCTTGGTTTAGCGCGTATTCGTTATGTTTTAGTGCTTGCTCGCACGTTGCTAGGTTTTGTAAAAGCGAGTGCTGCTGTTGTTCACTTTGGCTAAGTTTAGCTGCAATGTTATTTTCCGCTTGTGTGCTTTGCTTAAGCTCTTGGGTAAATTGTGCGTAGCGTATTCGCTGCTCTTTTAAATAATCAATATTTTTAAGTTCGCTGTCGCATTGCTCAATATTAAATTGGCGTTGTTGCTCGTTCAGCTCGTTTAGGTTTTTTTGATCATGGCTTAGTTGCTGCTCTTGCTGCTCTACTTTTTTATTTTGCGTTGTTAAAAGCTCTGCCTGTTTGCTTTGCTCAGTAAGTAACGCCTGGTTTTGAGCAGCTGTTGCTTTAAGCTGCTCATTAGCGCTTAGATACTGATTAAAGCTATGTAGGTAGTAATTCCAATCATTCGCTAATGGCTTAAGCTGCGTGTGATCAGCAAGCCATTGCTGATGCTGCGTGTTTAGCTTAGTTGCTTCGTCAAGCGCAGTTTGGCTTTGCTTATGTTGCGCGTGTAAATCACTTAATTGCTGTTGTTCTTTGTCGCGTTGCTGAGTAAGGCTAGTAATGCTTTGTGCGTGTATAGCAAGCTGGCTGTCGAGATCGCGGGCTTTTGCAATAATTGGCTCAGCAGATTGCTTTTGCTCTTGCGCTGTTTTTAATTCGCTTTGCTTTGTATTAAGTGTTGCGGCCTGCTCTTCTATAAGCGCTGCATGGTCAATATTTTTTAAGTCACGTATTTGTGTATTAAGGGCGTTATTTTGCGCAGTTAAATACTCATGTCGCTTACGGTTGTCTTTTATTTCAAGCGCGCTTTGTGCTTGTTTTGCTTGCTCACTTTGCTGTGCAATTGCTGCAAGTTCGTTGTTTGCATGCTGCTGATTTTTTGTGGCTTCTTCAAGTGCTTGCTCAAGTGCACTGGCTTGTTTATACCAGTTTAGACTTTGCTCTGTGCTTATTAGCGCTTTTTTAGTATCTTCTATTTGCTGTTTTAGCTCATTAAGCGTGGTGTGTTTTACTGCTAATTCATCTTCACTTAATAAGGTATAGCTTTCGAGGCTTGCTTGAAGTAAATCAAATTTATCTTTTAATTCTTTGTTGCGCTCAAATATTCGTTTACCAATTAGGCTAAATTTATCGGTACCCGTTAGGCATTCTAATAATTGCGCGCGCTCATCGCCGGTGGCTTTTAAAAAGGCAGCAAATTCGTGCTGCGCTAATAATACCGCGCGGGAGAATTGCTCAAAGCTTAAACCTATTTTGGTTTCTATTTCTTTTATAGTTTGGCTTTTGTCGGCTATGAGGGTTTCATCTGGCAAGGTAACTAACGTGTGCTCAGCTACTTTTAATTTACCCGTTACTTTTTTATGGGTGCGCTGGATTGAATATCGCGCGCGGTAAAGTTGTTTGTCTTGCCCAACAAAGTCAACTTCTGCGAAGCCTTCCCACTTTCCTCGGCGCAATAAGTTACGCGCATCGTTTAATTTTATGCTGTCGCCATTAAAATCAATTAGATTACCTTTATCGCCTTTTAGCCGTGCTGTTTTTGTGTAAAGTGCTAAACAAATGGCATCTAAAAAGGTACTTTTACCCGCGCCTGTGTCACCGGTTATAGCAAATAAGCCCGCATCTTTTAGTGGAGCTTGAGTAAAGTCGATTTCGGCGTCAACAATAGATGCTAAGTTATGTATGCGTACTGCGGTTATTTTCATAGTTGCTCTTGCTCCGTCAGCTCATTTATAACATCGCTTAAAAGTGCTCTTAGTTCATCGGGTACACTTTGCCCGGCCATGTCTTTGTCATTTGCAAAGGCTTGTTCTAATAAATTGAGAGGGTTGAGCATTTCAACTTCACTTAAATCTTCAAATACAGATTCGTTGTCGTCTGTTGCTGATTTTTCACGTACTCGTTCAATACCACAAAATTTTACATTTTTGCCCTCTAGTGCTTGTTCTATTTGTTCTCTGAAAGTGGTGTCGGTATCACTTGATTTAAGCTTTACGCGTAAATATGGCGCTAATGTACTTTGCGGTGTATCGAGGGTTTTTATTTGTTCGCACAGTTCATCTAATGGTACACACTCCCCTTTTGGTAAAATAATAACGCCGGCTGAGCGCGGAATGTAAAGGGGGTTTACAGTTGTGCTAACACTCTGTTTTTCATCGCTTTTAAATTCGATAATATTAACTTGGTGAGTGTAATTACGCTCTGAAAACGACATAGGAATAGGCGTGCCGCTGTAGCGAATAGCATCATTTTTAGCAACTTGTTGCGCTTTGTGTAAATGGCCTAGAGCTACATAATTGGCTTTATTGCCAAATACATTGGCCGAAATTGATTCTTCCCCGCCTATCACTAAGTTACGCTCTGAATCGCTTGATATGTCGCCGCCTTTAGCATGTAAATGGCCCATAACTATTAACGGTGAATTTTGCTCATTAATTTTATAAGCATGCTCAAGGGCAAGCTCATAAGCTTTTGCAACGCCTTGTGCGTAGCTTGGGCCGTTTTTTGTTTGGCTTAGTGAACTTATATCGCTTGAGCGTAAAAAAGGCATAGCGGCGATTACAGCGCGTTTATTATTAGTGTTTATTTCTATAATAATATCGCTAGGCGCTGATACATCAAAACGCCCTACTACGTGTGTATCAAATTGAGCAAGCAAAGGCTGAGCCGCCAAAATACGATTTGCAGAGTCATGGTTGCCCGCGATAAGAACCACATGTAATTGTGGGCACTGCTTTTTAACATCTTTTATAAACTGATAAAGTTGGTTTTCGGCGCTGGCGCTAGGTGTTGCCGTATGGTAAATGTCACCTGCAACTAATAATAAATCTATTTGTTGCTCAACAAGTGTGCCAAGTAACCAGGTAAAAAATGCTTGATGCTCTAAATGGCGGTCGTGTTCGTAGAATTGTTGGCCAAGGTGCCAATCTGAGGTGTGGAGAACTTTCATGTCGCGCTCTTAATAAAACCGTAAGAGCGCCAATATACCCAAGGCAGTTAAAGATGCAAGCCTCGGGCGTGCTTTAGCTTTAGGTTAAGTTATACCACGCTGCAAAAATAACCGGTAAAGCTAAAAGTGCCATTAATAATGGTAATTTTAACGTTTTAGTTTGCTTTGCTTGTAATGCTTTAAGTGCGTTTGTTTCGTTACAGGCCGCTACTTTATCAATATAAAAATAACCTGAATCGAGATACTGCTTGCAGTTGTTCTCACTTGCTGGGATTGCAATTAGTTCTTGTTGTTTTTTTAGGATGTAAAAATCCATAAGCCCACCGCATTTCTTACTAGTAATCGATACAAATTTGAGGATAAATGTGACGAATTTATTTGCCTCAAATAAAAAGGTGGGCGATTTTAAATACAAACAGCAACAAAGATCAACCTAAAATTACACTATTTTTAATTTATCGTATAAATAGTTAAAATTAATGAAAACAACGCAATATTTGCGCCAATTATTAGCCACATTTTACTGTGTTTTTGTTCAGTAGGTAAGCGTTTGAGCGCATCTTGCTTGTCGCATGCCGACACCACATTAACATACGAATATTGGTTAGCTTCGTAGCGTTCAAGTAATGATTTTTCAGCAGGGATTGCTTCGAGCTGATGATCTTTTTTTACGATGTAAAATTTCATACTGTGCTCCTTTAACTTTTTACTTAATTTAACTTTAAGCTATTACTATGAATTAGGCCTGAAGCAAGTAAACTCAAGGGTGTGTACCTTTTTTGATACATGGACTCTTCTGAGTTTTGTAAACCCCCTTTACACTTTTTAGCTTGTTGCATTTTGTTACAAAATAACTGTATTTTTTTATACTTAAAAATAGGCGTATATCACCCTAAAAATACGGTACTTGGTCGCTAATTTATTGAAGCTTGAAGGTATATTTGTCAAAGTACGCTCACAAAATTATTTTAGGACTAACAATGAAAAAAATAAGTCTTACGCTAAGTGCTTTTGTATTGCCGTTGGCAATATCTAGTGCAGCTATGGCGTCTTCAGTTGAGCAAACAAAAGGCTCTTACGTTGATAAGTTTCGTCAATTAGACGAAGCTCTTCCAACACCTAATGTTTACCGCAGTGCAGCCGGTGAGCCGGGTGAAAATTATTGGCAGCAACGTGTTAATTACGACATTGATGTAAAGCTAGACGAAAAAAAACGCCGTATTACTGGTAGCCAAAGTATTGAATATAAAAATAACTCGCCACATACATTAAAATATTTGTGGTTACAGCTAGATCAAAATATATTTAAAAGCGACTCTATTGCTGAAACAACTAAAACTTTTAAAAGCACACTTAATAGCTTACCTGCGCAAAAGCCAGCTAAGTTAAGTTTAGGAGAGCTTCGTCGTCAGCAGTTTATGAGCGATAACGAACTGGGTTATACAATTAGTGGCGTTAAAGATGACAATGGCAAAGAGTTACGTGTAACGGTTGTTGATACATTAATGCGCATTGATTTAAACGAGCCATTAAAGCCAGGCAAAGAAGCTGAGTTTAGTATGAACTTTGCTTTTAACATTGTAGAAGAAGATGCCGTTGGCGCACGCTCTGGTTACGAGCACTTTGAAGAAGATGGCAACGATATATTTTTACTTGCTCAGTGGTTTCCGCGTTTAGCTGCTTACACAGATTACGAAGCATGGACTAACAAACCGTTTTTAGGTTCTGGTGAGTTTACGCTTGAATTTGGTGACTACGACGTAGAAATTACGGTTCCTGCAGATCACATTGTATCGGCAACAGGTAAGCTTGATAACGCAAGTAAAGTACTTACACGCACTCAACGTAATCGTTTAGAAAAAGCAGAAACGTCAAAACGCCCTGTGTTTATCGTTACTGAAGAAGAAGCGTTAGAAAACGAAAAAGAAGGCACCGACAAAACTAAAACCTGGCACTTTAAAGCAGAAAATGTACGTGACTTTGCTTGGGCGTCTTCTCGTAAGTTTATGTGGGATGCAAAAGGGTATCAGCAAGGCGGCGACGTTCAACCGCTCGTAATGGCTATGTCGTTCTTCCCTAAAGAAGGTGGCGATTTATGGAAAAAATACTCAACCGAAGCTGTAGTGCATACGATGGAAGTGTACTCTAAGTACTCGTTTGATTACCCATACCCAGTGGCTCAATCGGTAAATGGACCAGTGGGTGGTATGGAATACCCAATGATTACCTTTAACGGTCCGCGTACGAAGCTACAGGACGATGGTACGCGTACTTATTCGCAAGCTGAAAAGCGTTTTTTACTTGGCGTAGTTATTCATGAAGTTGGCCATATTTACTTTCCTATGATTGTTAACTCAGATGAACGCCAATGGACGTGGATGGATGAAGGTTTAAATAGCTTTTTAGATGGCGTTGCTGGTCGTGAATGGGATCCTACGATTCCTTGGGGCGTTGAGCCACGCGATATAGTGAGCTACATGAAGTCTGAAAACCAAGTACCTGTAATGACTCAGTCTGACAGCGTATTACGTTTAGGTCCAAATGCTTATACTAAACCTGCTGCTGCACTTAATATTTTACGTGAAGTTATTTTAGGTCGCGATTTATTTGATTTTGCATTTAAAGAGTACGCTCAGCGCTGGAAATACAAGCGTCCTACTCCAGCAGATTTTTTCCGTACCATGGAAGAAGCCTCTGGTGTTGATTTAGATTGGTTTTGGCGTGGTTGGTTTTACACCACAGACCATGTAGATATTTCGCTGGATAAAGTTTATCAACTGCGTTTAGACACTAAAAACCCAGATATTGACTACAGCCGCCTACGCGATATTGAAGCCGATAAGCCAACGTCTTTATTTGTTGAGCGCAATCGCGCTGAAGGTAAAAAAACGTGGGTTGAGAAAAATACTGACGTCACAGATTTTTACGACGAAAACGACCGCTTTACTGTTACCAATAAAGAGCGTAACTCGTATAACAAGTTCTTAAAAGGTTTAGAGCCTTGGGAGCGTAAAACGCTAGACCGCGCGCTTGAAGAAGATAAAAACTATTATGTTATGGAATTTTCAAACCTAGGTGGTTTGGTAATGCCTATTTTGTTAGAGCTAACTTATGAAGATGGCACTACTGAAGAGCGTTATATTCCTGCTGAAATTTGGCGTCGTAATTACAAAAACGTTCAAAAGCTAATTGTTACTGATAAGAACAAACCACTTGTTTCGGTAACTGTTGATCCACGCTGGGAAACTGCAGATGTGGATGTTGAGAACAATAACTACCCTCGTCGTATTATTCCTTCGCGTATAGAAGTATTCAAAAAGGAAAAGAGTAAAGCTAAGGTTAGCCGCGATATCATGCAAGATATTAAAACTGAGCTTAAAACGGACGAGAAAAAAGACGAAAAGGATGACGGTGAGGAGCAACAGTAATGCGCTTTTTGCTTGTTATTGTTTGCCTTTTAGTTGCTGCGCCAAGTATGGCGCATCAATTAAAGTCATCAGTTACTACTGTGCTTTTTAATAAACGTACGAGTAATATTGAGCTTATGCATCGCTTTTACTTACATGACACCGAGCATGCTGTAGGTAAATTATTTGAAGGCAAGGTTGATATTATTAGCAATAAAGTTGATCAGCAGCGTTTTGCTAAATATGTTGAATCGCACGTGGCTTTAAAAACGCTCAGCGGTGAAACTTTGAAGCTTAACTCTGTTGGAGCACAAGTAGATGGTAAGTTTTTTTGGGTATACCAAGAGGCAGCCATTCCTAAAGGGATTAAGGGTATAAAAATGAGTAATGGCGCACTGCGTGATTTATGGCCATCTCAGGTAAATATGGTAAACGTTGAAGGTAAAGGAAAAATTAAAACCCTTAACTTTAGCCAAGACGATACTTGGCTTGAAGCCCGCTTTGAGCAAAACTAATATTTAATACTTTCCCAACCGACGCGCACTGCAGTTAATGTGCGCGTTTTCTTTATACGTTTAAACTGTGTTCATTTTTGATCTGCTATGTGTAAATTTGCGTAAAGATTGGTAGTTCAGTTTGTATATTTACCTTTTCTTGCGCATGCTACAATTACCAATTATATTTACTGTGTTATCAATAGATTGATAGCGGTGAAAATAAATAATTTAAATATGGTTTCATTTATCCTTTTATATAAAGGCATAAGCAGTAGAGATTTTTATGTTTAAATTTCATTTAGTACTAACTAAATTCAGGGAATGATATGACTACTCAGGTAGAGGCTATTTATGGTGTTATTTTTGATTTAGATGGAACCCTAGTTTCGTCAGAATTAGATTTTTCGTTAATAAAAGCTCAGATTGGTTGCCCTTGTGAACAAGATTTACTTGATTACATTGCTCAGTTGCCATCCCCTTATATGCGTGAGGAGGCAATGAATATTGTTCATCAACACGAGTTAATAGATGCTCAACATGCCAGTATTTTACCGGGCGTGGCTGATGCCGTTAATGCTTTAAAAGCAAAAAAAATTCCTATGGCTATTGTTACTCGCAATTTTGATAAAGCAGCTGCGATTAAGCTACAAAATAACCCACTCCCTATTGAAACAGTATTAACCCGAAGTGATGCGCCAGCAAAGCCCGATCCGAGTGCGTTAAATGCAATTTCTACACTATGGAATATAAGCCCTAGCAATTTATTGTACGTAGGGGATTTTCTATACGATATACAAGCTGCACATAATGCGAATATGCGCGCTTGTTTATACGCTCCTGATACCACTCCAGCATACGCCGACCAAGCAGATTATGTTTTACATGATTTTATAGAATTAGTGACTTTGGTAGACAGCTACTCTAAAAAAATAGAATTATGTTAAATAGTGTGCAGTTTTATTTATTCAACAAATAGAGCTGCATTATTTAAATTTGATAACTAGCCCAATACGACTGAAATTGATAAAATATGGCAAAAGGTAACGTATTCATTAGAGGCACAAAATGGGCAGAGCATTTGTAGTTCGTCAAAGTTCTATGATCAAAACAGCCAACGCAAAAACAAAAATAAACTCAAAGTACGGTAAAGAGATTTACGTTGCAGCAAAAAATGGCGAACCCGATCCTGAAGTTAATCAAACACTACGTCGCTTAATCGAAAAAGCTAAAAAAGACCAAGTTCCAGCACACGTTATTGAAAAAGCAATTGAAAAAGCAGCCGGTGGGGCAGGGGAAGATTACTCTGTTGCTCGCTACGAAGGGTATGGCCCTGGAAATTGCATGGTTATTGTTGATTGCTTAACAGATAACCCAAACCGTACAATAAAAGATGTGCGCTTACCGTTTACTAAAACAGACTCAAAAATTGGTACTCCTGGGTGTGTTGCACATATGTTTGATCATTATGCAGTACTTGGTTTTGCTGGTGATGACGATGAAGTTGTACTAGAAGCATTAATGATGGCCGATGTAGATGTGAGCGATGTTGAGTGCGAGAATGGTAAAGTATCGGTTTTTGCTCCGCCAACAGAATACTTTAAAGCTAAAACTGCCCTTGAAGACGCATTTGAAGGCATTAACTTTGAAGTAGACGAAATAACGTTTATTCCTCAAGTTAATATTGAAATTGAAGACGAAGAAGTGATTGCTAACTTTGATAAGTTTATAAATATGCTTGAAGATTGTGACGATGTACAAAATATTTATCACAATGCTATTGTAAAAAATTAGAGTAAACTTCTAAAAATATTAAAAAAGCGCGTTTTGTGTAAGCAAAACGCGCTTTTTTACGTTTGAATAAATGTTAGATATTCATGCATATTATGCTTATTTGGATATATCTTTTACAAATGTCATAAAAGTACAAATATTTTAATTTTAGGTTATAAAAACCAGCTCCAAGGCCGGTTTAGTAACGTTAAAGTGTATTAGCTTTGCTGTGATTTATATTTGATACGGTAGCTATGCAGTAATGGCTCGGTGTAACCACTTGGTTGTTTTGCACCTTCTAAAACTAAAGCTAAAGCGGCTTGATAAGCAATGCTATTTTTAAGTGATAGCTCGTTACTTGCCATAGGTTTATAAGCGCTGTCGTGCTCGTTTTGGCCATCAACTACTTTAGCCATTTTAGCCATTGTTGACTCTATTTGAGCCTGCGTACATACCCCATGGTGAAGCCAATTAGCCATATGTTGGCTTGAAATACGCAGTGTAGCTCTGTCTTCCATTAAACCTATATGGTTTATATCGGGCACTTTTGAGCAGCCAATCCCTTGGTCTATCCAACGTACAACATAACCTAAAATGCCTTGTGCATTGTTTTCAAGCTCACTTTGAATATCTTCTTTTGAGAGCGCTGTAACATTGTCCATTAATGGTGGCGTAAGTAAGTCGCTAAGGCTTGCTTGTGCACGTGTCGCTATGTTTTGTTGCTCGTTAAATACATTTACATCATGATAATGCATTGCATGTAAGGTCGCCGCTGTAGGGGAGGGTACCCATGCGGTATTGGCACCAGATTGCGGGTGCGCAAGTTTTTGCTCCATCATTAGTGCCATTTTATCTGGCATTGGCCACATGCCCTTACCTATTTGTGCTTTGTGACTTAAGCCACAAGCAAGGCCAATATCGACGTTACGGTCTTCGTATGCTTGGATCCATGGCTGCTTTTTAATCTCAGCTTTTGGTAATACAACTCCTGCATGCATTGAGGTATGAATTTCGTCTCCGGTTCTATCTAAAAAGCCGGTGTTAATAAATACAACACGCTCTTTAGCTCTATGTATACAGGCTTTTAAATTTGCAGAGGTGCGGCGCTCTTCATCCATAATGCCCATTTTAAGTGTATTTTTAGGTAAACCTAGTGCCTCTTCTACGTGGCTAAACAATGTGTTGGTAAAGGCGACTTCGTCGGGGCCATGCATTTTTGGCTTTACAATATTTATACTTTGAGCGCTTGAGTTTTTAATGCCTGTTTTTTTGTTTAAGTCGTGCAGGGCTGCTGTGGCTGTAAACATTGCATCCATAATGCCTTCAAATACAGGCTGACCGTAAATATCAGAAATAGCCGGATTAGTCATTAAATGGCCTACATTACGTACAAACATCATACTACGGCCTTTTAAGGTCACTGTGCCACCATCAAGAGCTGTGTATGTTTTATCGCTTTGTAAGGTGCGCTCTACCGTTTTATTTCCTCTTTTAAATGACTCAGTTAAATTACCTTGCATAAGGCCTAACCAATTTTTATAAACTTGTACTTTATCCTCTGCATCAACTGCGGCTACAGAGTCTTCGCAATCCATTATGGTAGTGAGAGCGGCCTCGAGTACGACATCTTTTAAGCCAGCTTTATCGGCTTGGCCAATAGGGTGGTGATGGTCTATTTGTAGTTCTAAATGTAGGCCATTATTTTTTAATAAAATAACGCTTGGGTTTTGTGCTTCACCCTTAAAGCCAATAAGTTGTGAAGGGTTAGCAAGCGTTGTTTGCGAGCTGTCGCGAAGCGTTATCACTAGGCTGCCATTAACTACTGAGTAATTAGTGCTTTCAATGTGCGAACCATTACTTAGCGGTAATGCTTTATCTAAAAACTGGCGCGCATAAGCCATTACTTTAAAGCCGCGCACTGGGTTATATGTGCTGCCTTTTTCGGCGCCGTCTTCTTCACTTAGCACGTCTGTGCCGTATAGAGCGTCGTATAATGAACCCCAACGAGCATTTGCTGCGTTAAGCGCAAAGCGTGCATTACTAACAGGCACAACTAATTGTGGACCAGCTGTAAGTGCGACCTCAGGCTCAACATTTTGAGTCTCAATACTAAAATTTTCAGGCTCTTTTACCAAGTAACCTATTTCTTGTAAAAAAGAGTGATATGCAGCGCTGTCCCACGATTTATTTTTTAAGTGGTAGTCGTCTATTTGCTGCTGCAATTGCTCTCTTTTTTCAAGTAGTGCACGGTTTGTTGGCGTCAGTGTTTGCACTATATTTGCAAAGCTTTTCCAAAATTGCTGCTCTGATAAATGAGTACCTGGAAGTAGCTTTGTTTTAACAAAGTCAGCTAGCTGTGTATCTACGCTTAGCCCTGAGTGTGTGAGAGTGTGAGTCATAATTACCTTCCTTAAACGGTGCCGTGTATTGTTTTTATAAGTGTGTGTTAAACAAACAATACCGCATAAATACAGTGTTGAGTGCTTTTTGCTCATTCATAAAATATATAGCCGCAATAACAACTATAAATTTACTAAATCTAAAAAATGAGCCTAATGTTGAATTAAGCAAACGGAGCACACACTCCTAGCCACTCTCACAACATTAAAATAATTTATAGACCCGTTCGAAGGATTTTTATTATGACAACGTACACACACGAAACAGACACTCTAGCGACCCTTTGCCAATCACAAGGTAATGCGTGGAAAGCAATTAACCCAGAGTATGCAAGCCGCATGCGTTTACAAAACCGCTTTCGTACTGGGATTGAAATTGCACAATACACAGCCGACGTAATGCGTGAAGATATGGCTGCATACGATAAAGACACAAGCCAATACACACAGTCTTTAGGGTGCTGGCATGGTTTTACTGCGCAGCAGATGATGATGGCTATTAAGCGTCATCAAAAAACAACTAAACGCAGTTACGTTTACTTAAGTGGTTGGATGGTTGCAGCGCTTCGCTCTGCATTTGGCCCATTACCCGATCAAAGCATGCATGAGAAAACATCGGTACCTGCATTAATTGAAGAGATTTATACGTTTTTAAAACAAGCTGATGCACGTGAACTAGACCATTTGTTTAACGATTTAGATGAAGCAAAAGCAAATGGTGGTGATGTACAAGCTGTGCTTGATAAAATCGATAACTTTGAAACCCATGTAGTGCCAATTATTGCCGATATTGACGCTGGCTTTGGTAACGAAGAAGCAACCTACTTACTTGCTAAAAAAATGATTGAAGCCGGCGCGTGTGCCATTCAGATTGAAAACCAAGTGTCTGACGCTAAACAATGTGGCCACCAAGCGGGTAAAGTGACCGTACCGCATGAAGACTTTTTAGCAAAAATTAATGCTGTTCGTTACGCATTTTTAGAGCTAGGGATTGATAACGGTATTATTGTGGCACGTACCGACTCGTTAGGTGCAAGCCTTACACAAAAAGTGCCGGTATCTCAAACGCCTGGTGATTTAGCTAGCCAATACAACGCCTTTTTAGAAACTACACCTATTAATGGGGTAGATGACTTAAATGAAGGTGATACCGCAATGAAAATTAACGGTGAGCTTTGTAAACCAACTCGTCTTGAAAATGGTTTATACCAGTTCCGCGAAGGCACTGAAAAAGACCGCGTAGTACTTGATTGTATTACTAGCTTACAGTCGGGCGCTGATTTACTGTGGATTGAAACAGAAAAACCACATGTTAAACAAATTGCAGAACTGGTAAATCGCGTTAAAGAGCAAGTACCTGATGCTAAGCTTGTATACAATAACTCTCCTTCATTTAACTGGACGCTTAAGTTCCGCGAGCAAGTGTACCAAGAATGGCAAGAAGCTGGTCGTGACTTAAGTGCTTACCCAAGCTTAGGTGACAACAAAGGTTTAATGGCACCAGAAATGGATGACACTGAGCTTGCTCAAGCAGCTGACTTGCTAGTACAAAACTTCCAGCGCGATGGCGCACGTGAAGCCGGTATTTTCCATCACTTAATCACATTACCTACGTATCATACTGCTGCACTAAGCACTGATATTTTATCTGAAGGTTACTTTGGTGACATGGGTATGCTGGCTTATGTACGTGATGTACAGCGCCAAGAAATTCGCCGTGAGCAGGCGTCAGTTAAGCATCAGGATCTTGCTGGTTCTAACATTGGCGATACTCACAAAGAGTACTTTTCGGGTGATAATGCACTTAAAGCAGGTGGTGAAGATAACACTATGAACCAATTTTAAATTCCTAACTAGATAGTGTTACTCAAGGGCCGGTAGGCCCTTTTTTATTATTTTAAATAAAGTTACGTCACTGACGTACAGCTACAGATCATACTTTAACTAACCAAATTATTTTGGATCACGATTTAACTATCTGAGTAAATTTACAGATCAGAGTTTAACTAACACGGTGTAAAACACATTTTTAACGCTAATTTTTACCGTAAAGGACCTTTGTTGGGCATTAAAAAGCCGATAAGATACTGATTTTAGATTTATGGAAAGATTAAATGTGTTTTATAAACCGATTTTTTACTAACTTCTCGTTGCTATAAAACAAAATTTTACTAACTGAGAGGTTATAAACAGTGGCTCAAACCGCTTTTTTACTAACTCAAACTAGTTAAAATAGTATAAACCGAAATTTTACTAACTGAAGTTTTAGCTAAGTCCGATATTTGTCTGCCATAAAACTGTAAAGGGGGTTTACAGTTTGAATGCTACAGCAGTAAATTTAAAAGCCACTTATTTAAAGTGGCTTTTATTTGAACTATAGATTTATTATTTTGAAATTAGGTTATTTAGTATGCTTATCAAACCACCATTGAATGTAAGCTACTTTAGTCATTAAGTTAGATGGGCGTGTAGTAATACCGTGAGAGGCATTAGGAATACGCACCATGGCTGTATCAACACCCTGTAGTTTTAACGCTTGATAAAACTGCTCAGTTTCTGATATTGGTGTACGGTAGTCAGATTCTCCAGTAAGCAACATGGTTGGTGTGGTTACATTACCTACATAGCTTATTGGTGAGCGCTTCATGTAGTGCTCAATGTGATCCCACGGTTTACCCGGAAACCAGTAATCGGCAAAAAATGGATAAAAGTCAGCAGTTAGTACAAAGCTGATCCAATTAATAACGGGTTTAGCAACCACCGCTGCTGCAAAGCGGTCAGTGTGGCCTACAATCCATGCTGTTAGTACACCACCGCCGGAGCCACCTGTTACAAATAACTTAGACTCATTTATAAAGCCTTTTTCTATTACTGCATCAACGCCGGTCATTAAATCATCAAAGTCGTTGCTTGGGTAATTATGGTGTATGGTTTGAGCAAATTCTTTACCGTATGAATCACTCCCACGAGGGTTCATATATAAAACTACATTACCTTTGGCGGCGAATAACTGTACTTCAGCACTAAAATGAGGGCCATAATTAGCAACCGGCCCGCCGTGTATTTCTAGTATTAGTGGGTATTTTTTACTGCTATCAAACTCAGGCGGGTACGCAATCCAGCCCTGAATAGGCAGCTCATCGTGGCTTGATTTAACCCATATTTCTTCAACTTTAGCTAATTGCTTGGTATCGAGTGCATCGGCATTTAGGTTTGTTAAACGCTCAGCTTTACCTCGTTTAACGCTAGCTATATCTGCTGGGCGTTGAGTATCTCCCAATGTAAAAGCGACATCACCATCTTCACTCACATCAAAGTCGCCACCCGAATAAGGGCGACCAAAAGCAACGCTGCCAATTTGCTCAGTGATTACTTTACGTTTACCGCTTCGAGGTTGATAGGCAAGGGCGGTTTGGCCTTTATCGGCATAGCTAAAGTACACACCTTTTGAGTTAGCACTCCACTTAATTTTCCCAACGCCTCTATCAAAATTAGGGGTTAAACTTTTTGTATCACCCGTTTTTAAATCACGAATATAAAGCTGGGTATTTTCGTAATTAGTGCGTTTGTCATCGTAACCTGTGTACGCTAAATAACGACCGTCGAGAGAGATTTTAGGTTGCTGGTCAGGGCCATTTCTATCAGTTATTGGCTCAATAGCTAAGGTATTTAAATTAAGTTTATACACTTCGCTATTGGTTGGTTTAAGTAAGTTTTGCTCGTGTCTGTTTGCTGAAAAATAAAGTGATTTCCCATCTTTACTAAAACTAACATCGCCAGCGTTATCAAATTCATCATTTGTGAGTTGCTGTGCATTCCCACCGTTGGCATCTATGGCAAAAAGCTGGCTAAATCCTTTTTGCGTATAACCGCCACCATCTGCTCGGTAGTAAACATCGTCAATAAATTTTGCTGGCTCTGCCCACGTTGCACCTTTTGGCTTTCCCGGTAAGCTTACTGGCGCCGAAGAGTTGCTTGGAACAAACATGCTAAAAACAAGCTGGCTTGAATCTGGGCTCCACGAAATAGCACGAGGGGAGCTTGTTAAGTTACTAATTTTTGCTATTGCACCGGTTTTTAGCCACTTCATATAAATTTGGCTACTGCCATCGCGGGTAGATATAAAAGCAAGGCGCTGACCATCTGGAGAAAGCACTGGCGAGTAATCCATATGCACGCCAGAAGTTAATGGCTGCAATTGCTTAGTTTTATAATCAACAGACCAAATATTACCTATTTTACGGTCGGTTTTTATATCCATACGGTTACGAACAAAATAAACCGTTTTACCGTCTTCGGTCATATCTATTTGATTGGCGTATTCTAAATTGAATACGTCTTGTAATTGCAGTGTATTTGTTTCAGCGTAGGCTAAATTACTGCATCCTAAAACGAGGCTACTGCCAAAACTCAGCGCTAAAAACTTTTTCATTTGTGATCCCTGTTGTGATTTTTATCATTCTAAATGTATTTATATGATAGCTTTTCAGGGATTAAAAGGGAGATGCGGTGAAGCTCTTATAAAACTCTATGAGTTAAGCTGTAAAGGGGGTTTACAGCTTCAATTAAAGGTAATGTAAAGACTTAGTCAGCTGATTCGCACAGTGCTTTAATATCTTTAATAAGCGCTATACCGTCTGCATTGTCGCCATGTACACATAAGCTATGTGCGTTGAGCGTTAGTTTTTTATCCGAGCGAGTTGTTACGCTACCATCAGATAAAAGCTGAGTTACTTGCTCTAGTAATGCTGTTTTATTGTGAACGCTGCCTTCAAGCGTTCGTGATACTAAATGTCCGTCATCGGTGTATTGCCTATCTGCAAAGGCCTCTAGTATTAACTCAACGCCTAAACTTTTAGCTATTTTAGTGTGCTTATCGGCATTTTTAGTAGCTAAAATCATTAATTTTAATTTGCTAGGGTAGTTGGCAATAGCATTTATAACCGTTTGTAACATTTGCTCATCAGCCATCATGTCGTTATAAAGTGCGCCATGTGGTTTAACGTAGCTAAGCGTTAAACCTTGCACTTTTGCCATCCCTTCAAGAGCCGCTATTTGATAATGCAGGCAATTAGTAAGTTCTACTTCACTAAGGTTCATTGAGCGCCTCCCAAAACCCTGTAAATCAGGGTAGCTAGGGTGAGCACCAATTTGTACCTTATGCTGCTTAGCAAGTTTAAGAGTTTTAGCCATTACATCAGCGTCACCTGCATGAAAGCCGCAGGCAATGTTAGCCATATTAATATGCGGCATTACATCGTCATCTAAGCCCATGTTCCATGAGCCAAAACTTTCGCCTAAATCGCAATTTAGTTTCATGTTAGTGCGCCTTTTGCGGTTTAATTGTGACAGGTAAAACGCCATTTGCTTGCTCTTTACCAAGTAATACTTTTGCTAACGCTGTAAAAGCGGGCCCAGAAACCCTCTCGTCCTCATCTATATCAATATTGTACGCGTATGATGCAAGTACTGCCTGAGCATATTCACCATACGTAGCAATATCGTAAGGCGCTCTTAAACTGATAAACACGGTGCTTTTATTACTTTGCTTAGCCATTTTTAATAATGATTCAAGCGCTTGAGGTTGCTGTGCAGTACTAAGAGCAAAATTAGGGTCATCTTTTAAATCGTCCATTCCGCCAATTTCTACTGCACTTTGATTAGGTGTAGCATTTGCGGCAATAACTACATCAGCAGATTTTATTTGCCTGCCAGCTTGTTCGGGATCAAATCCTTGTAAGCTAGAACAAGTATAGGTAAATACTTGCTCGCTGATAGTTTCAATTGCTTGCTGCATTGCCATACATTTGCGCGTGTCGGGCATAATAATATGCAAACGCTGTGCGTTTTTTAGTTTTAGTGGCAAGGTGTTATCAGTATTTTTTACTTGCGTAATTGCCTCTACGGCAAGATCTGCTTCTATTGCGCGGTGAGCTGTGCTGCCAATAATCTGCTTTGCATTAATAAGCGCGGGAATAGGAACAAAATTAGTGCTTAATCTAAATTTATTTTTAAGAGAGGTAATACGCTTCGCAGATTGTGTTATTTCGTGTTCATCGAGCTGTTTTGACTTTACAGCCGCGACAAGCTCTTTAATTAGCTCATCTAATTTGTTTAGATCATCGGGTGTTCTTATCTCTATAGGCATAAGTGCTATATCAACACCTGCCGCAAAGGTATTTATAACCGCTTGTGTAGGCGTAAAAAAGTGGCTAATACCCGCCATATCAAGCGCATCTGTAACCACGACTCCTTGATAGTTAAGTTCGTCTCGCAAAATATCTGTAATGATAGTTCGTGACATAGTGGCGGGTTTAATCATGGTTTTACCATCAACGCTTACAAAGGTGCTGCTATCGAGTTGCGGGTATTGAATATGTGCTGTCATTATCATGCCAGGGTTTTGCTTAGCAATAATATGTTTAAACGGTGCTAGATCTTGCTCGTAAATAACCTCTTTTGAATGGTTTACTTGAGGTAGCCCTGTATGGCTATCGACACTTGTATCACCATGCCCAGGAAAGTGCTTTAAAGAGGTAATAACACCATTACTTTCAAAACCAGCAACTTGAGCTGCACCTAGTTTGCCAACCAGTGTAGGATTTTCACCAAAGGAGCGAACATTTATTACAGGGTTGTCTGGATTCATATTTACATCAACAGTAGGCGCGTAGTTAACATTAACCCCTAATGATGCAAGCTCTTTTGCTATTACTGTTGCCGTTTTAGTTGCGTATTCAATACCGTGCTTTTTATAGGTTGCGCCAATCGACATATTACCTGTAAAGGAAGTGGCTACATCACGGGGTAAACGCGCTACGCGTCCGCCTTCTTGATCTATTGATATAAATAGCGGCAACTTGCTGCTTGATTTGCTTGCAGCAGTTTGTAGCTGTGTATTAAGCGTAATTGTTTGCTCGATTGATTGTGTATTTTCAGAAAATAAAATAACACCACCAATATTGTGTTCTGTTATTACGTTAGCAAGCTCGCTTGGCAAACTGGTCATTGGGGTACGGCATTGCTTGCTTGATCCTTGCTCACAGTAGTAGCGAAAGTCGAGTATTAACTTTTGGCCAAGTTGCTGTTCAAGAGAAAGTGCTGATTTAGCAAAAGAAGATTGTAATGGCATTAAGCACCCAGATAAAAAAACAAGAGACGATACAACATACTTATTTAGCAAAATATTCTCCAAAGCTAAATAAAATTAGATAAGTACACGCAGCTTATCTATTTTTACGTGCAACTGCAAAGCGCGTATTGTTAACGATTTTTAGTAAAGTATAGATAGTATAATTAATGGCTAAATATTCAGCCAAGAGTTATAATTGACGGCTTTTTTACACTTTAATGTGTTATTAATAACGAGTTGTGGAAGCGTTTTGATTAAAAAATTATTACCTGCTTTAAATTTAAGGTTTCTTATATTATTGCTCGCATTTTCTGCTGCAATGAGCACATTAGTGGGAAGTTTTTACTCTACTTATCAGGTTCAAAAAGAGCAGTTAACCACATATACATTAAATAGTAATTTAGCCTATGCTCAAAAATTGGCATCTGCAACAGATAACTTTTTAAAAGCAGCTCTACAGCAACTTGCTTACTCGGCAAAAGTTATTGAGCAGTCAGCGAGTGATTCAAAGCTATTAAGCAAAGAAGTAATTAGATTAAATCACCAAACAGACAGCTTTAATTCTGTTGTTATTAATGTACATGGTGTTATTGCTGCAACTTCACCGTTACTTGAAAAAATTATAGGAAAAGCAATTAACTCCCCAGGAGCTATAGAGGCTTTAAAAGAAAAGGGCCTCTAATTAGTGAGCCCTATATGTCGGCTGCAGGCAATTTAATTGTATTTATATCGCACCCATTATTTGATAAAGAAGCTAATTACATAGGTTACGTTGGTGGCTCTTTATATTTAAAAGAAAAGAATATTTTAAATG